>CABS01000212.1_pt1 | contig 27548 bp, 37 predicted proteins | sample 344768 | NCBI WGS metagenome assembly CABS01 (sample SAMEA3138346, study PRJNA38045) | mine drainage metagenome | isolation source: Carnoules arsenic-contaminated mine drainage | place: France:Carnoules | collected 21-May-07 | reverse complement strand
CGCGTAGAATGGAGGTATGACGAAGCGCTCTCTCTCGCCCCGCCCGACGAATGCGGCTGCCCCCGCTCCGTCCCCGCGCGGCGAAACCATCGCCGCACTGCTCGCGGACTATCGTACCAGCAGACTCGCGAAGGCATGCGGCGTCGAGCTATCGACGGTGTCTCGGTGGCGCGCGGGTGCCGTCCCTGACGAGCGCCATCTCCCCGCCCTCGCCGCGTTCACGCGGCTCTCCGAGGCACGCCTCCGAAAGGCCCTCATCCGCACGATCGCCGCATCGATCTAGCCCCCCCTCCCCCCCGAACCGAAAGGAGCCACGATGCCCTACCCTCACTATCGCCGCCCGACGCCTGCGCTCGATTTGCTGCCCCGCCGCCACTGCGCGTGCTGCGGCAACGAAACGCGCGTCGAAGAGCTCGCGCCGTTTTCCCCCGACTTGCCCGCACCGGAAGGAGTCGCGAGGCACTACTCGATCCCGGTTTGCTCGATCTGTCGAACGCAGCAGTATGCGCTGCCCGACCTCACGAGCGCCGGGAAGCGCGCGGAGGACGCGCGCTATCTGCTGGGCGATCTCGCAAATCGCGAGGCGCGCCTGCTCGGCGAGGAGAAATGGTGATGGAGCCACTCCTCGACTATGTCTCACTGCTCGAATCCTCGCTCGCATCACCGACGCTGCGCGCGGCTGCCGCCGACCATCTGGTCGGGCGCTGGATCGCCCAAAATCCACTCGCGGCGTCGCATGGCGACCACGTTCTTCGCCCGTCATCGATGGGGCGCTGCTCGCTGGAGTTCGCGACCGCCTCGCTCGGCCTGCACGATCTGCCGATCGCAGCGGGCTCGCGGCTGGTGATGGACGAGGGCACGCTGCTCGGGGCTTGGATCGGCGCGCTCCTCGCTGCCGCAGTCCCGGATGGCTACGCGATCGCGCTGGAGCGCCCGGTCGTGTATCGCGGTGTACCGGGAAGCATCGATGTGCTCGCCACGCGGCTCGGCGACGGCGCGACCGAGGTCGTCGAGGTCAAGACGACGCCCGCGAAGGGGGCCCTCAAGGCGCCAGACGCCGCGAAGCCGAGCCAATGTCTGCAGGCCGCGACCTATGCGCTCGGTGCCGAGACCGATCGATTCACGCTGCTCACGATTGGCTACAACGTCGGTCTTGCGCGCGATGGCATGCCGCATCCGAAATTTCGCTGCGACACCTACGATGCGCGCGACTGGCGGGCGCTCGTCGATGCTGAAATCGACCGTCTGGAGATTCTGGCGATGATGACGAAGCGCGATCTACTCGCCGACGCAGCGAAACTCGCCGATACATCCGATACGTGGCGCTGCGGCTATTGCCGCTTTTCCGCGTGCCCCCGAAACACGAATCCCGCGCGACTCGCCCTCTAGCCCCTCCCCCCCCCGAAAGGAACCATATGACCTCGATGCCTCCCCTCCCGACCACGACCCTCACACTTGCCCCGCCGACAGCAGAAGTCGGGGCCGTCGCAAGGCAAGCCTCGTATTTCACCGCCCTCGCCGAATCGCTCGTCGTCGCCGGCGACGCGGGAATGCGCGCTGGAACCGATGCGCTGGCGGGCCTCAAAGCGATGCGCAAGCGCGCGGATGGCGCTCGCGACGCGCTCGTGCGCCCGCTCAACGCGCACGTTAAAATGATAAACGACCAATTCAAGCTGGTCTCCGCGCCGCTCGACGCGGCCGAGCGCGAAATCAAGCGCAAGATGCTCGCCTACTCCGCCGAGCAGGAGTGCGCGCGGCGCGCTGAGGCCGAGCGCGCGCACCGCGAGGCGCAGGAGCGTGCGCTCGCCGAGATCGTCTCGCTCGACGAGGCGGGAGAATCGGTCGCCGCCGAGGTCGCGCTTTCTTTCGCAGCGGCGGCTGCCCCAGAAGTCGCCCGCCCCGAGCCCGTAACGACCGCTGCGGGCGCGTCGGCGACCGTGCGCAAAATATGGGATTTCGAGCCAGTCGATCTCCGATTGGTGCCCGTCGAGTTTCTCGCGCTCGATGAGGCGCGCGTGCGCGCCGCCGTGCGCGCCGGAACGCGCGACATTCCCGGGATACGAATCTACCAGCGCGATACGCTCGCGGTGAAAGGATAAAAAATGGAAACGATCGAAGGCGAGATCGTCGAAACGACCTCGCAGACTGCGGCCTCGCCGCCGCAACGTGCGCTCGCCGTACGCGGCACCAACGAAATGGCGACCTGGACGCCGTCCTTCGCCATGGGTATCGACGAGGCGGTCGAGCGCGTCGGGGCGAAGCACGAATTTTTCAGGCGCGTAATGCGGGAAGGCGACCATTACGGCATCATTCCCGGCACGAAAAGCAAGCCCACCCTGCTTAAGTCCGGCGCCGAGCTCCTGCTCGCATCGATGGGGCTCCACGCCGAGTTTTCCGACGAGGGCGAGCCGGAGACCGATCTCACGGGCGAGCGTCACGGGGGCGAACCATATATCGCGTATCGCCGTCAATGCACGATCTATAGACAAACCGGAACGCTGGAGCGCGAGAAAATGGTCATCGCCCGCGCGAGCGGTTTTTGCTCGTCGTGGGAATCGAAATATCGGTGGCGGCAGTCCGAACGCACCTGTCCGGCCTGCGGAGCGAGTGCAATCATCAAGGGCAAGGAAGAGTACGGCGGCGGCTGGCTCTGCTTCGGGAAAAAAGGCGGCTGTGGCGCGAAGTACGCCGACAATGATGCGGCGATTATCTCGCAGGACATCGGTCGCATCCCAAACCCCGACATCGCCGACCTCCAAAATACGTTTCTGAAAATGTCCGACAAGCGCGCGCTCGTGGCCGCCGCGCTGATCGCGACGGGTTGCAGCGATATTTTCACCCAAGATATCGAGGATGCGGAGGCGCCGCAGCCCCGCACGCCTCAGCGTGAGGCAGCACCGACGGAATCTGCCGCTAAACCGCGCGTGCCGACGGGCGCGCAGATACGCTCGCTCTATGCGGAGGTCCGCGCAGCGCGCCCCGATCTGAAACTGCCCGAGGACGCGCGTGAATGGGCCGCCGGGAACGTCCCGGGATTTAACGCGCAGCGAACGACGGGTGCTATGCTCGTCGCGATGGACGCAATGCTGCACCCGCTGCTCGCGTCGCCGCCCGTGCAAGCCTCCGCTCCGACTCCGACACCCCTCAGCGACGGAATGCGAAAGCATCTCATGGACGCCCTCGCGCGAATCGGCATCAAGAGCCGCGAGCACCGACTCGCTTACGCCGCAGAGCGCGGCATCCGCGTCGCGTCGTTCAGCGAACTCACCGAAGAGCAGGCGCATGCGCTCGCCGAGGACGCGACCAACGCGGCGCGCTGCCCGGCGTGCGGCGAGGTTCAACCCGGAGCGCACCTTGGCGGCTGCCCGGAATGCGAGGCTGCGCTGTGAACAAATACGAGTTAGCGCTACGGCTCGATAAGGCCCGCGCCCGCGGATGGGCGGTTGATTACGCGCTGGGCGGCAATCCGATCGCTGGCGTCCTGTACGCCGCCGAGCACTCGCTCGAAACTGCGGAGAAGGCCGCAGCCCAATGGCGGGCGGATGTCGAGATTATTTGCGCCGTCCTTGCCGAGATCGAAGCCGAGGAGAAGCCAGCGGAGCCCGAAGTGAGCATCGACTCCGATGCACCCTGCGCGAACCCAGATGGATGCGAGGGCGAAAATGCTCACGAGAACTTTATGCGCGCCCACAACCCTGAAAAGTGCGATGGGGCGCGCCCCTGGTGCCACCCCTACCGAGCCCCCGAGCCGTCCTACGACGGCCCGCGTTACGCTTCAGGCGAGCAGCCGATGGTTGGGGATATTGCAGTCGAACGTAAATGGTGGGTTGTATCGCATTCTGGACGTTCACGGGGACAAGGTACTTCCCGGCCATAGCGCGGCGTTCTCTTTATCGGCTGTGTCGCCGCATATTCTCTCCCTCATTCGCCGCCGCGCAGAGGTGGCGAAATGACGGGCGGCGAGTATTACCGCGCGACCGTCGAAGCGGTCATCGGACGCGGCCACTACTTCAAGGCTGTCCGACCTGACGGCTCCTCGTTCACCGACGCCTCGTTTCGGTACGCGCTCGGCGAAACCGCGAAGGCAGAAGGCGACGGGAGCGAACTCTGCGATCGCGGCCTGCTGCACTTCAGCGACGCTCCGAGCGCAACACTGGCGGGCGGAGCGTGGCCGTGCCGACTGTTCGAGGTCGCGTCGTCCGCGATTCTTGCGAGCTATAGGCACAAACACGGCGCGAAATCGCTGACCGTCGTCCGCGATATCCCGGCGTGGATAGCACTCGGCCCCAATGGCCGCGCCGCCGCAGCCTTCATCGACTTGATCTCGACGCTCGACGCTGCGGCGTGGGCTGCGGCGGGGGATGCGGCGTGGGCTGCGGCGTGGGCTGCGGCGTGGTCTGCGGCGTGGTCTGCGGCGCGGTTTGCGGCGTGGGATGCGGCGGGGGATGCGGCGCGGGCAATCGTCGTTGCCGACCTCATCACGCCCGAGCAGTTCGCCATCCTCTACAAGCCGTTCGCCGAAGTTTTGCCCATCGAGCGCGTGCGCGAGCACGGTTGCAAAATGTGGCCGATGGAGGGGATACGATGACACCTTTTGCAACGCTCAACGCCGAAAAACCCAACTACGAAAAGGAGATCGCCCGATGACCACGCAACACGACGACCGCTGCGAATCGCTCGCGATGCACCTAGCAGCAGCGAACCACGCGCTCGACCTCTTCCATGCCGAACTCGCCGAAATCCTCGATAACCCGTTCGCCGCGAAAGCTGACCCGCGCATCGTCGAGGTGCAGTCGCACGCAGCGTTGGCATCGACGGCGCTCGCGCAAAGTCGCGCGCATCTAGCGACTTTCCGCGGACTCGACAACGAACCCCGCGCGATCGTCGAGGAGCAGCAAACGTGAGCACCGACGGCGATACCGCGTGCGTCGCGGAGCATCACGACTTCTGCGAATCGCTCTCCCGTGCGGGCGTCATCTTTTGCCGGCGGTGCGGAGCCGAGCTCGTCCTCGGCGCAGAGACCGTCCCGCGCATCTATCTCGCTCAGGAAGGGGAACCCGAATGAAAGACCCCTGGGGAACGTCCTGGCACGGCGGCTCGCCGCGCTGCGACCATTCGCCAGCGCTCGTCCTGGAAAGGCTCCGCGAGAACTCCCGCGTCTACCAGGCGTGTCACCTCTGCGGTGCGCGCTGCTCGTGCTGGGGCTGCTCGGGGCTTCGTGGGCTTCCGGCGGCGCTCGCGGACTCCGATCGCGCGAACATCATCGGCGGCGCGTTGCTGCTCGCGTTCTGCGTGGCGGTCGTTTGGTGGGTGCTGCAACCGTGAGGAGCGCCGCGCGCCGCCCGTATCAGCCGCCGCTGCTCGCCGAAGCGGGAAACCCGCGCAAGATCGCGACCGGCGCGCCCCCGAGCGAGAACGAGATTGGCGCGCGCCGCGTCCTCGCAACGCTCTGGCCGCTCTGCGAGCCGCACCTTCCGCCTGCCGCTCCGGTGTCGCGCTGGCGGCACCGGAATAAGCGCGCTGCGCTGGAGATCGCTGCGCTCGGCATCGGCGAAGAGGCGATTCACGCCGCGCACGCGCGGGCCTCGTTACGGCTCCGCGGTAAGTGCTGGTCGGTGCAGATCGTCGCCGACGAGCTGCGCGAGGAGATCGAGCGCCAGCGCGAACGCGAGCGCGCGCGGGAATCCGTAACCGTCGCGACGAGCGAAGCGCTGGATGCGCTCCGATGACCGGCACGCCGACGCAAGTCTTTAGCCGGAGGGCGCGATGACCCAGGCGATTCGCGATCTCGCGGCAACACCGGAGCGCGTGGCATGAAGGCGTCGGCGCGCGACCCCGTCGCTCGTTGCATCTGGATACTCGAAGAGATGCGGCTTCGGAAGAGCGTTCGACTCGACGATCTCGCTATGGCGCTCTCGGTATCAAAGCGGACGCTGTCGCGCGATCTGTCGGCGCTGCGCGCTGCTGGTGCGCGCATCGACCCTGAGCACGTCGGCGGTCGCTTCGCTGGGCTGCGCTTTCGCGGCATAGACTTGGACATGGCTTGCGTGAGGAGTGCATCGTGAGTGATACCAAACACCTGCTGTTTGTGGGGGAGAAGAAGTGAGCATAGAACTCGACGATACCGCAATTCGCAAAGCCATCACAGAGATCGAGACGCAAGGGCCGTGCGCGCTCTGTGGAGGCAAATACGCCGCGCATCGACTCATCGACGCCGAGCAGGCATCATTCCGCTACGGAACAGCGCTCGCCGAGATCGACGGCGATTACCGCGGGCAGGGTGTCCCGCAGATGCTCGCCCGTTGGATCGCGCTTTCGTTGCTGCAAGCGAGTGAAGAATGATCCCACAAGGCGCCCGTGACTGGCGAGAAGTCGCGCCCCCGGAGGTACCCTATGAATAACTCTGTACGCATTATTCCGAAGCCTAATCTTCCGTACGACGAAATCGAGGATGCGATGGTGGAGCGCGCCTCGCACGCAATATGCAAAGTCGTTAATGCGACCATCGACGGCATCCTTGGTAACGCGAACACGCTCGTCCTCGCTCGCGCTGCGCTCAAAGCCGCGCTGAATGGAGGCGAATGATGAATGGGTGTATCGGCGAAAATGCCGCGCACGACTTTACCGGGCTGAGTGAGCTTTCCACCGAACACCAGAAGCGGCTTGGCCGAACCGATATTGTCGCATGGGCGTGGTGTAAACACTGCGGTTCGCTGCTCGAAATATATGCGGGAGCGCAAGAGCCGCCAATAATTATTCCGCCACGCTACAAAATCGGGTGACAAGATGAGCGAGTACCCACTAGACGCGATCTGCGAAACGTGCGGGCATCACTTCGAGGATCACGAGCCGCTAATACTAGATTCGTTCTGCGCGAAGTGCTGTGCAACGGGATGTTGCCACCATGATTCTCCCGGAGAAAAATGCAGCGTATGCGAGCACGTTTTCGCACCACGCAGGCTTGCAGGCGGCGCATTAACACCGTCACAAGAGCGCGAACTCTACGAAAAGGCAAAGCGAGGGGAATTATGAGCGGCGAGCTTCCTCCTCAGTCACGATGCCTACTGTATCGCCTCGAATCCGATGGGCGATGCACCGCAATCGTCCCTCGCCGCTGGTTCGAGGCCGAACACCAGTGCCGCAAGCGCGCCGAACCTGATTCGACACTCTGCGCGTGGCACCGCATCATCGTCGCGTCACGGGCGCACCGTGGCTGAACGCCTACTTCCGCACAACCTCGACGCCGAGAAGGTCATACTCGGCGCGGCGCTCGTCAACGCGGAGCTGCTCGATGCAATCTCGCCGATCGTGCGCGCGAAAGACTTCTACGCGCTCGGGCACGGCATCATCTTCGCCGCGCTACTCGATATTTGGCGCCGTAGCGAACCGCTCGACCGCATTTCTGTCGTCGAGGAGCTCCGTAGAAACGGCGCGCTCGAGAGGGCCGGCGGAGCACCGTATATCTCGATGCTCGTCAGCAGCGTGCAGACGGCATCATCGGCGGTACACTACGCGAAGCTCGTGCGCGAGAAGGCGCGCCTGCGGGCGATGGTTACGGCGGGGAAGCGGATTAGCGCAGCAGCCTACGACGGCGAGGCCGACCCCGACGGCGCTGCCGCACGCGCCCTGGCGATCCTGCGTGCCGCGACGGACGACCTCGCGGCGCCATCGCTTCGCCCGCTCGCGGAGGTCACGGAAACCTACGCGGCGCGCATGGCGTCGGTGCCGACGTTCCGAACTCCGTGGCCGTCGCTCGACCGTCTCACGGGCGGATTTACCGCCGACGAGCTCGTCGTGTGGGCCTCCGATCCGGGCGTCGGAAAGTCGTTTGCGCTGGCGCAACTCGCCGCATACGTCGCGGAGCATTATGGGAATGTCGCCTATTTCACGACCGAGATGGGTGAGTGGAAGACGCTCCAGCGATTCGTCGCGCTCTTCTCGGGGGTTTCGGCCCGGCGTCAGCGCGAGGGCACGCAGGCCGACCGATCGCCCGGAACTCCCGGAGAGAAACCGTTTTCCCCCGGCGAACGGCAGCGCATTCAGTCCGCGCTCATAACCCTACGACGCTTTCCAATCTTCTTGTCCGATGAGACCATGAGCGCCGACGATCTTGTCGCGCAGTGCCGTCGCCTACACCGGAACTCGGCGCTCTCGGCGGTCTTCATCGACACGCTCGGCGCGCTCTCGGATGTAGTGGGGCACTCTGGACCCGGCCGCGACCCCGGAACGCACGAACGGCAGAAGCGGGTCGTCTGGATGCTTAAGGCGCTCGCGAAGGAACTCGGGATTCCCGTGCATGTCGCGCATCATCTCAGCCGCGAGGCACCCGTGCGAGGCGTTCCCGCTGCTCCGAGCAAAGGGCGCCTACGGGACGGAGGGGGGTTGGAGAATACCGCCACGACGATCATCCTGCCCTACCGCGAGACCGTCGTCGAGAAAGAGCGGGGGCACGGAGGTCGCGAATGGACGCGCATCGAGTATTTCTGGAAGATCGACAAGGCGCGCGACGGGAACGAGATGACGCTGCCGATGAACTTCCTCGGCGCGCAGGCGATGTGGACGGAGCGCAACCAAGACCTTGCCGGAGCGCTGTACGATGAACGCGAGCCCTCCGAACGGCTCGAGCCCGAACCCGCTCCAGAGCAATCACCCGAGCCGGCAGCGCCCGAAGAACCCGCCGATCTCCTCGAATACGCCGCTGCGCGTTTCGCAGCATCTTGAAAGGATAGGACATGCACGCAGACATTGGTTCCCCGCCGGTACTCGACGGCCGCACCGGACGCCTCATCGAGGTTGACGGCGAGGAGGCCGCGCTCGTCGAACCGGTCCAGCCGCCGCTGATTGAGGTTGGCATCGGCGATCTTTTGCACGCGCTCGTATCGGTCGATGCCGAGATAGAGTCGCTTGCCGCGAGCATCGCGCGGCTCAAGGGTCAGCAAAAGAAGGCGCTCGCGCGTCGAGAGGCGGTTATCGAGGATCTCAAGGCGCAAGGGCATGACGGGGTAGTGCCGCTGCCGTTCTCCGATCTCAACGAGCAGATCGACGACGCCGACGACGAGGACGCGCTCTAATGCCGACCCTCACATGGGCGCTCCTTGCGTTCGCTGGCGGTTTCTTCCTCGGCTTCTACACCGATGAGATACTTCAGTTGATCTCCAGCCTGTTCGGCGGCAGAAGCGGACACTAGGATGCCATTCCCGAGCAAGAAACGGGCCTGGGGCAAGCGCAAGGAGCCCGGCACGATGAACAACCTCGAAGCCGCCTTCGCCGCTATCCTGGAGGCCAGGAAGCGCGCAGGGGACGTGCTCTGGTATCGGTACGAGGCGGCGTCGCTCCGGCTTACCGATGGCGCCCTCACGACACGGTATAACCCCGACTTCTTCGTGCAGCTCGCGAGCGGGGAACTCGTTTGCTACGAGGTGAAGGGGTTTCTCGACATCGGCGGCGACGCATGGCTGAAACTCAAACTCGCCGCAGATCAGTACCCGTTCCGCTTTTACCTCATGCAGAAACCAAGCAAGAAGCGCGCCGCCGAACTTCTGGCCTCAGGCGCCGCGCTCGTTGACGGCTGGATCGAAAAGGAGGTTTAGATGCCGCCAGAGCCACGCTGCGCGGACTGTTGCCGCACCGTCGATTCGGTCGGCGCGCTGTGGATGACGGCGGCGGCGCGTGGCGCTGCAACATCGAGGCTGCTTGCGACGAAAGGAGCGAACCATGAGCCCCTAACCATCGCGACAAACCCAACCACGCCGTACCAATGCGACGAACCTATACTTGACCCAGTCCGCTCCCGTTCCCCTCGTTCTCTCGCCGCAGGGCCATCAGGAATCGGGGCGAACGATTCCCTCATGGTGGGAACGAACGATGATTTCGCCGACGATTCCTCGGCTACGCTCGGGCTTTCGCATCGCCACCGCGTACGTCGCCCTATCGATGCTATTGCTGAGGTCGAAGAGGCCGATCTCTCACCCGCCACCCGCTCCATCCGCCATCTCGGCCGCCGTATCAACGCCCTGATCTCGGAGGGCTATACCCAGAATGACGCGACCGACCTCGCCATCGGCGAATCGTACTCTGCGATCGACGACCGCGTCCTCAACGAGGACGAAGAACGCGAGATCGCCGAGGCGGAACTCACGCAGGTGCAGCGGCGGCGTAAGCGCGAGAAGGACTATCTCGGTGAGAGCGTGCCCGCGCTCATGCGCGTAGATCGCGTTGGTCATGGCGGCTCGAAGAAAGGGCGCATCAAAACGCCCAAAAAGGGAACATGGGTCTGTAAGGAATGCCACCTCGAATTCTGCGACCATCGTCGCAGGCGGATGGTATGTGGGAAATGCGGGCACACACGCGGTACCTCCGCCTGCCAATGCTATTCCGGGCGACGAGCCTATCTCACCGTCCGCGTCTCGGTTGAGACGAAAGCGGCCTTTTCTGCGGCGGGCGTCACGCCAGGGCAAATGCTAGAAACCATCGTTCAGAGCGCTTTACGCGCTGGCGGGACGCAGGCGCTTCCAATAGTTCTCGCGATGATGGCGACCGGAAACAAAAAAGGCACCCCCTGATTGTCAGAGAGTGCCTGAAGTTCTTGCGGCCGACCGAGCGGGTGTTTCAGCCGCCGTGGGCCTTCGCAAACGCCTGGATGTACGCCTCGGCGGCGGCGTAGAGCGCCTGCTCCTCGCCGCCGAGCAACGCGATAATCTGCGGCTCCGCGTCGGTGATCGCCTTGGCGAGAAACGGCTTGATGATTGCGCCGAGCCCGTGCTCGGGAAGCGCGTTCGTGACGACCTCGGCGATAGCGGCGATGCCCTTCACGCCCAGCGCGTTCGCGTCCGCGAGCAGGGTGGTTCGGTTCGCGTCCAGCGCGACAAGCGCCGCATCGGCGATCTGCCCCTCGAGCGGGGCGAGGATGGACAGTAGGCTAGCCATGAGTTTCTCCTTCGATCTTGGTGATTTGGCGCGGCTCGCTTTTTGCCGGCTCGCGAGCCGCGAACGACATATCTTCCCGATTCGGCGCGGCTTGGAGGTATCCTTGCGTTTTCGTCGATGCGAGCGCATGATGGTCGCATGATTAATCTGCTTTACCGCCTCGCTCGAGCCGCCGCATGGGGGCGTGCTCTCGGACATCTCGGCTCCGGCAATCCGGTTCCCCTGATGCGTCGAGCGCGGAATCGGGTCTATTTCCGTCTCTTCGGGCGCTTTCTGCGCTAGTCGGGCGGCTCGTTGTCGGCAATGTGATCTATCGCCGACTCGATCTTTTCGCGCGCGGGAACGAGCGTCAGAGCGACGACGTTTTGCAGTGCGATTGCGACACCTGGGAACAGCGCCTCCATATCTTCGAGTCGTCGAATGGCCGCATCGATCTCGCTTCGCGCGCGAATGAGTATTTGCCGCATGTTGCTACGACGATTTTCGCGGCGTTATGGCAAGCGCTCCGAATACCGCAGCAAGCGCTCCCATCCGTACAATGAGTGAGCCGGGCAGCCCGAGCGTTCGCAACGCGGTCGCCCCCGGCTCGGTCGCCGCTAATCCGCAGAGGGCGACGATGCCGCCGATGACACTCGACCGATCGGACGCCCAGAAACGCACGAGCACATCAATGCATGTAGCAAAACAGGTAGAAAAGATTGACTTCATGCTGCAAACCCTCAAAGAATGTCCGAGCCGTCGCCCTGCGGGTCGCACCAGACGCCGACTTCGAGCATGGCGCAGTCGCGCTTCGCACGGTCGCCGACCTGGCCGTACCAATCGCTTTGCCGGAGATCGTTTGCCGCCGCGACGAACAGCGCGTGCGCGTCGGTCGCCTCAGCGGCCTTGGCGCGTTGCGCCGCGCTGATTGCTCCGCGCGTGTTCGGGAAGCCCATCCAGCCCGCGAGCCCCAGGTTGTACACGAGGTCGCAGATGACGAACCGCCGTGCCGGAGTAAGCGCATCGTAGATGCCCGAGGCAAGTGACGAGCGCGCGTCGGAGATGATCGGCCATAGCGAGTAGGTCAGTAGCGCCTCGATCTGCGCTTGCGTGAGTGCGGCGTTTCCGTCGATCGCCGCTTGCACCATCGTCGGCGCAACGCCCGCTTTGAGCAGCGCTCCGTATGTATCGGCACGCTGCAGGTTGAACCCGATACCGATGGTGGGGATGCCGCGCGAGTCGAAATAACGCGTTGCCGAGCATCCCTCCGAGATCGTGATGCGTCGTTCGAGTTCTTTCATCCACGAATAATCAGTTGCGCCCATTTTACCTCCCCGCTCGCATGATGGAGCTGACGATGACGATGGCGATATAGAGCAGATAGCCGATGATGGCGAGCGCAAGCACGATGGCCGAAGCAATGAGCCACGCCATTAGTGGAAAGACTCCAGGAACTTGCCTAGGAGGTCAACAACGCCATATTGATGAGCGACGAGCGCGATCAGCGCGGGGGCGATGACCCATGCAAGCCGTACAAACCAGAGCAGCAAGCCCTTCATCTCTGCGAGAGACTGCAGAATGCCGGGAATCCATGTATTACGCTCGTCGTCGTGGAAGCCGAACATCGAGCGTTCGAGCGATGTCATTCGCCGCTCCAACGAGCGGAGGTGCGCGACGACTTCATCGAGTCGCTCTTGATTTGTTTCCTCATTCATCCTAGACTCCCGAACATTTGAAGGTGAACGTCAGCGTGTAACTGGTCGAGGTTCCGGTCGTTGTAATGATTGGATAGACTCCAAATGTGGCCTGCGTCGAAACGTTCGAACCGGAGGTAATCATAAAGTCTCCGATTTGAGCGGTTCCTCCAGATTGGGCTATCGTCACCTTCCCTGTTTCGCACGCGACATGCCCCGTGCTGAACTGCGCGGCTCCAGAGAAGATAACGGAGTCCGTGCACAGCCCAGCATAGTCAAGGCCGAGCGAAGAGACGGAGCCGGTTGTGCCCGAACACGACGAGGTGCCGTATACCGAGTGAAACGTCGAGCCGCATGCTGAGCCAGAGGCCGTGTAGCACGGCCCGAGGGGGCCAAGCTGGGTCACGCCGCCTCTGGTCGCGACGACCCCGCCGCCATCCAATACCTGCAAATTGGCGACCGAATTCGCGGCGTTCGCAACGGTAAAGGGCTGCGACGCAGATGCTGGCAAAATCAACGACTGCACCGCGTTGCTCGTCAGATCAAAAGCGCCGTGGTACGCGCCTCCGCCGACCATTACGGGGCTCGTTCCTCCTTCGAACGCGCCGGCTCCATTCCGCAGGATATTCGCATAGTTTGTTGCGGTGCCGTTGTTGTATCCCCAAAACGAGAACGCGGTATCGGTGTTGGGAGCTGATGCATCGTTATACAAATCCCACAAATCCATCTCGCCTTGCGTCGATGATTGGTTGTAAGACATTGCAACCTGCCCTGCCGATCCAAGGGTCACGCCGCTACCGCCGCCCGTGACGATGTAGCCGCTCGTGGTAAGCGCCGTTGCTGTAAGTTCGGCGATATTCGTCGAACCCGAGAACCAGCGGTAGCCGTTCGTCGAGCTTGTCGGGGTGTAGAACGACATTCCCAAAACGCTAGCGCCATCGTTCTGCACCCACGGATTGGGTCCCGAAAACGCCGATGAACCACCGGACATGACGTAAGATGTCGCTGTAGCAGCGCCCGCAACCGTTGCGCTCGTCGGGCCGTAGGTTGAGGAGCCCGCGAGATAGCCATTTGCCGAGCTTGGGGCGCTTCCGAACGTCTTTGCGCCATTTACGGTCTGAGCCGTTGAGAGATCGACGAAGTTCTGCGTTGCACTTCCGGTGCCGCCGTTCGCTATTGCCAGAGGCGTCCCAAGCGTCAGCGCTCCGGTACTGGACACCGTTGCTTCCGATGTGCCGTTAAATTTGAAAAAGAGATTCGACAACGAGTCGGCGGCAATCGTCCAGCCGTTCGTCACCGCGTTCGATCCATTCCAGGTCGAGTTCTGCGCAGTAAACGCGCCAACACTCCCGTAGGCTTGCGTTGCCGTCGCCGTCCCGGCGGGGGCGATCGTCTCACTCCCGCTATACGTATTCCCGGTGAGCACCGCACAACTCGGGCATGCAATCGTCGCAATGTTGCCGCTCGTCGAAGCGGTAATCGGTGCGGTGCCGTTCACGGTGAGCGACCCGCTCCCGCACGACCCGGCCTGCAGCGTACCGCTCGCGTTCGTTCCGAGACATGCAAGGCTCGGTAGCGAACTCGCCGATAGGTTTGTCGCGTTTACTGCGCTTGCCGTTACCGTGGTGAAGGTCGGCGAGGCGGCAACGTCGCAGGTCTGCCCCGGGTTGAAAATCGCACCGGAGCACACAAGGTTTCCGGACGAACCGGGGATCACTCCGATAGGTGAAGCGGTGCCCGTACCTCCTTGTGCAAGCGGCAAAATCGTATCGAGCGCGTCGCTCACGGCCGCATGCAGAAATGGCACGAGCGTCGAGGATATCACTTGGAGCGGCGCAACGCCGTTGGGAGCGGTGGAAACAATCTGCCCCGCTGCAAACGTTCCGCTTACAGCGGAATTCCCGCTATCGGGGCTCGGGCTACTCGCGGGCGACACATGCACGACGTTTGCCGACTGCACGAACCCGCCGAATGGCACGCACGATGACCCTGACCCGGGGCCGCACGGATTCAACTGTGCAATCATCGCGCTCGTAATTTGCGATACGCCGGAAGGCACGAGCACGGTACCGACCGCCACCCAACCCGAACCCGTCGCGGGAACCTGCGGCGACGACGCGGGCGTTCCCGCGACGACGCTATAGACCACCTGATCGCTACGCTCGGTGTCGAGCGTCTGGGTATACGGCTGCCCGGACGAGTTCACGAACGTCAACGTCTGTGGATTGGTGTCAACCGTCTGCACTTGGGCCTCAATGAGATAGTACGTCGACAGCCCCGTGCCCGGAGCCGTCAGCGGCCCAATCGGCGCGCTCGTGCTCGCTGTCGTCCCCTCAAGCATTATCGGCGTCGTGTCGGCAGGGAGATTCGGGGAGAATCCTACCGGAATAGGATTCGGGTCGTCCGGGCCGATCTGGTAGACCGTCCCCTGCGACCCGGAAACGAGCGGACTCACGGTGACGTAGAGCCCCGTGCCCGGCGCGATCGTGAGGTCGGCAAAGGTCGATGCTGTCGGCCCGAACGCATCGCGCAGGTAGTCCCCGAGTGTCAGACGGTCGTAGCGCGGCTGCTGGTTGACCTGCGTGGAGGAGGGATTTTGCGACGGGTAGACCTGTATCCGATTTCCAGCGAGCGCCGGAGCGACCATCGCTAGCGCCATCGCCAACGAAAGCGTGAGAGACCAAAAACGAGAACGCATAGCGACTCCTTATCCGATGCGAATGGCGGTGAGGGTGGCGTAGTTCGTCCCGACGTAGCCGATGACATTGAGATCGAAGGTGATGGTTTGGCCGCCCGACCCCTGGCCGATAAACCCCGCGACGAAACCGCCCGTGATGTTGTTTTGGACGGTACCGGCCGGAAGAGAGTTTTGGGCCGAGAGCACCCCTGCGGCAAGCGTAATCGTTGCACTAAAATACGTGTTGATGCCCGGCGACATTTTCCATACACACTCAACCAACCACGTTCCACCGGCCGGAAGCGCGAGACTCACCGATGGTGGGCTGTCATAGGTCCGCATCACCGATCCAATCGGTAGCGCCGTAGCACTCGGTGGCACCCCGGTAAAGGTGACCGTCGCGCCGGAGGCAACGCTGTTGCCAGCGCTTCCAAGCGTTATGGCCGTGCAGGTCACGGTGAGCGTTAGCGCCGCTACCGACGTGATCTCGAACGCGAATGCGTGTGACCCGTCGGACACGAGGCCGTACGAGCCGACAGGGAACGCCGTCACGTCTGCGCATGTAACGGTCGTATTCGATCCTACCGCCGGGATAGTCGTCGCGAGCGTCGAGGTCGTCGATCCATGCCCTGGGCTCCCTTGCGCTCCGGTGGGGCCCGTCGCGCCTGTCGCGCCTTGCGGGCCAGCAGACCCGGATGGAACCACGGTCGCGCCGCTGGCAATCGTATTGCCGACCGCCCCGAGCAATACCGCATCGACCTTGACGGTCAGCGTCGTCGTCCCGCCACCGGACTGAACGGATCCGTGAATCGCATGCGTGCCGTCGGAGACGACGCAATCCAGGCCGTTGGGGAAAGCTGCTCCCGAGATAATCGGCACGGTAACGGTCGAGTTGACCGAAGGAATGACCACGCCAGCGGCCGTGAGCGTGAACGCTCCTGGCCCGATGGGGCCTTGGGGATTCATCGTCGGAAGAAGGTAAGAAATGTCGCCCGCAACGATGCCCGATGCGGAGATCGGAACGGTGATGGTTGCAAAGGCGACGGTGCCGGCGGGAGTCGCCGGTTGCCCCGATCCCGGAGTTCCTTCGGTATAGGTGTAGGACACGCCATGGTTCAGCAGCGGCTCCGGAGTCGGCGTTGGCACTCCGGCGACGAGTACATTGCGCGTTTGCGTGCCGACCTGAACGGCCTGCGGCGCAATCGACAGGAGATCGACGCGCACGGCGCTCGGAGAAGCCGGCGGCACGGTGAAGCCCTGCGCCTGACAGCCGTCGCATACATAGCCATCGCAAAAGACCATCTGGCCTCCGCCGACCGTGACGAGCATCGTATTATTCGTCGACACCGAAAGCGGAGGAACGGGCGACGTTGCTACCGGCAATGCGCTCAAGACGCCTTGCTGCGCCATGACGCCCTTGCCGACTTCAGAGAGGCTAGCAACTTGCTCAGCCGCCTCGTCCTCGTACTGCACGAGCACGTTCTGCAGAAACCCTATCCGCTGAGCGGGGGTCGTGTTTGGAGCGAGTGACATCATGCCTCCTGATACGAGAGATAGAGCGGCTGCGTGCCTGCGGCCTTGGTGAGATTCACGAGCGCCCCTAAGCGCGGGTCTGGGCTGACCGTGACGAGCGACGCGGACGACGAACCAACGATGAGAAATGTGTCGTTATCGAGGAAAGAGTTATCGAGGTACCAAGCCCAGCCCTCGACATTCTTAAATCCGATTTGAATGACGAACTCCGGCTCGGAAACGCCATACTGTGCGGCTAACCCTGGCTGCGTCATCCGATCCCACACGAGAATATCGGGGATAACCGATGCTGCCGACGGAGCCGTAAATACGGTATCGTAGCCGCCGCGCCCGGTATCGTAGCCACCCTGGCCGGAGTCATACGCGATATTAGGTACCTCTGCGAGCGCCATCTGCGGCGCTATCGCCGTGTAATAGGAAATCACCGCACTCTGAATTGCGGCGATCGTGCACTTCTCTGCCGCTAACGCCGCTTCGATGCGCGCGATGTATGTCTGATCGCCTTCGCCGTAATAGCGAGGCAACGTCGTCCCGAGAAAGTCCGCCGCCCACGCGTCGATATCTGAACCGACAGAACTCTGCAGTCGCATCTTTTCGATCTCGTATTGCGCCATGGCATCGAGCGCCTGAAGAATGCCCGCATTCCCCGCCATCAGCGCATATGCAATGCCGCCTTGTGCTCTCGCTGCGTCGCTCGTCCAGCCGGACGGCAACAACGCAGCCCCCTCGACGGCATATCCTGCGACCGAGAGCGACGGCGAGCGATATCCCTGGCAAGCAAAGGTCGCTCCGCCGACGACGGTCTGATTCGGGGGAGCCTGCCGCCCAATAAAAACTCCGTTGTAGTTGACCGCATTTGAAGTCGTGATAGGAACGATTCCGGCCGCCTGTGTCCAGCCGGAAAAGAGCAACGTCTGTGGGCCAGCGGATGGATACAGCGCAACAAAGACGCCAGCAGGGAGTGGGTTGACTCCCGTTTCATCATAGAAAATCATGCGACGAAGTTCGCCGTTCCGGCGATAAGTTGGTTCGCGAACGGCGCAACGATATCGCTCGAACCTCCATTGAGCGTCAAGGACTGCACGTCGAGAACGCCCGGAACACTGAGCAGCGACGCGTATACTCGCGCGAGCGAGCAGCTCGTCGGGCTCGTGCCACCGTTCAGACCGATGCCGTTTACGAAGGCGATGTACGCAGCCTGAACGGCGGCTAAAACCGTTGCCGTCGTATAGCCAGCTGCGACAATGATCGTGGCTGCGCCATTGACCGGAAGTAACGACGGCCCAATGCAGGCAAAAGATATCCCAGCCGCTCGCGTCGCGTTAATAGCGCTCGTCGCAGAGCTCAAAAGTGAAGGCGAAGCGCCCGTACCGGTATTTGCCTCGTTCACGACAAGCGTAAAGAAGGCTGCATGAGGCGACAGATCGGCGTTCACTTGATCGCCGAAACTCACGACGAGCCCAGCCTGAATCGCGAGCACCGCTGCGGTAATGGCATTCGCCGTGGCGACGCGCCCGGATGATACCGTCAACGTAAAGCGTGCGATGAGTGCCGAATCGCTCTCCTGATCGACCCCGTTCGTGAAGGCGCCGGGATTCGTAACGCTCGTGACCCCGGAGGGAAACGGCGCGCCAGCCGAGCCGAAGATGACCGTGATTTGCCCCGCGAGCACGTTCCCGATCGTCCCCGCCACAGAACATTGCGCCGTAGCGTTTGTCGAACTTTGCCCGACAGCGATAACGTAGCCGTTCAGCGACGAAGAGTAGCTCGGCTGCGACGGATCGGCGATGATTGTGAACTGCAAGCCGCCTTGGGTTGTAACGATTGTTCCGAGCGGTACGACGGTCTGCGTTCCGACCGGGGAAGGCGTCGAGAAGGTGACCGTGCCCTGCGCTGCGACCGCTCCGATCCGATAAATGCCGAACGGATTCACGAACGAATCCACATCGCTCCCGACCGAGGTCGCAAGCCTCGAGATTCCGTCTGCGTAGATAATCTCGTTCTGGATTTGCAGCGCCAGGAGCGAATCGGCATTAGCAATCGCCCCCATCGACGAGCCGGGATCGGTATTTGCCGGCGACAATGCCGACGCCGTGAACTGCGTGGCCCACAACGCTTGCAGTTGCGCTAACGTGAGGGTGTTCAATGGCATAGTCGCTCCTTAGAAAAGATTCGACAGGGGCAATGATGGGAGAACGATGGTCTGGCCGTTGGTTGCCGTAACGGAAATGTCAACGAAGAGCCCGGCGCTCTGCGTCGTTACGGCGATGGATTGCACCGACTGAACGGATGGGTCAACGTTGAGTGCGCTGGTGATACGCGCTTCAATCTCCTGTGGTAGCCCAGCGTTGGAACTGGCGGCATACATCCCACCGACGCTTGCAGGCAACCCCGCGCCGTAGGTCGGGTTGAACAGGTCGCCCGGCGTGGTAAAGCCGCCACCGGGTACGGCAACGCGCGGATTGGTTAAAAGCAGCCGAACGAGCCGCTGCGTTGTCGCATCGGTCGTGTTGGCCGTATCGGTCGCTAGCAGCAAGTCGCCATTTGGAGCGATGACGAAGTCGCTTCCCCACTCCAGCCATCCCTCGACCGACCCGAGTGCTGCGCTACTCACGGCGTCACCCGCACCGATCCGCTACCGCTTGGCACCGCGATATGCGCGAGCGAGGCGATAAGACCGATGATGACTGCGGCGGAAAGCGTCACGGCTGGTGACGCCTGCGCGAGCCCTTGCGAAACCGCCGTGGCGAGGTTTTCCAAATCGGCCAGCCGCTGCGTGTGCAGCGCGTTCTCGAAGGTCGAGACGTCATCGTTCACGATTGCCGCGCGCGGCGCAGCCTGCGAGGAGAATGACGCGCCGACCCCGACCGATGCCGCAGCATGGGTGATCGTGTTAGCCGCGCCGTCAATCGTCTGCGTTGCCGTTGCCGTTGCCGTCGTCACCTGTTGGGCGATGTCGTTCAGTTCGTGCTGCAAACCTCCGGCCGACCGAGCGGTAATGGTTTTCGTCGCATCGTTGAGCGAGACACTATGCCCGCTTTTCGTTGTCGCCGCCGTGAGCGCTCCGTTCCCGCCGACGAGTGTTCCGCCGAGCCCGTCGCCGTTGGTCGGGCCGCTGTTCGTCAGCTTCAGATACGCGTCGGGGACGCCCGAGGCATTGCGATGCACGACCCACCGCTCGCCAGACGGCGCTCCAGGGCTGTCGTCGAGGCCGTGTTCGAACTGCGCGTACCAAGAGCCCTGCGATTCCTGAAGTAGCACACGCTCGCCGCCCACCGGGCCGTATTGGTCACCGATTTGCGGAACCGCTAACGTCGCAGTCACGATGACGGCTGAATCGGACGAATCGGGAAGCGATGCGTTTAGCGCCGTGTCGCCCAATAAACATTGCACCGTTGCACTTGCAGCATTCCAAGAGCCGGCCATAACGACTCCTTCAAGTGTCGTGCGCTCGATCCCAGAGCCGGGGTCGTTACTCTGCGCCGAAACAATGGCGAGCGTTTCGTTTATCATGCGTCCTTTATACTGCGCCCTGAGGCAGTTGGTGATTTACCATGATCGCCTTCCAAAATAGACCGTGCCCCGTGCTATATTCGAGGGTGATTTCGCGAGGCCAATAGAGGCCGTTGAGCGTCGCATAAGGAGCATTGAGCACGCGGATGAGACTCGTGATGTTCAACGTAGGCATCACCGTCGGCGTGGCTACCAGCACAATTGTCGCCTGGTACTCATGCATGGTGATTTGCCGCCATATCTTTTGAGCGAGATCGTCGCATTCTTGCGGAGTCGCATTCTTCTTGTAGAAGATATAGGTCTCTTTTCCGCTCTCGGCGATGGCGTTCGTAAACCCCGAGTTTGCCTTCCCTCCGCTATTGGTAGCGGAGGTTGTCGTGACCTTGCCCGTGCTGCTAATCTCGGTTCGCACCGAGGACAGCGTTCCGAAGATCGGTTGGGTCGTAACGACCGCACTCGTCGTTTCAAGCGCAATTCCGCCGAGCCCGCCAGGAAGCGAGGACGCGCGCGAGCGGGTAGAAACACGCGTTTTTTTCGTCCAACTCCGCACCTCGACGCGGATATTTTTCGAAAACTGCGATGCGTGACCACCGGAAAAGGACTTGATATCGGTTCCCCACTCGACGTAGTTCGTTTGCCGCTTTATCAGGCCAGGCGATTCATAATGCAAGACACCGTTGAGATCGACCCATATATCAACGTCGTCATACTGCGCGCATTGGAGCATTAAATCCCAGATCACCCATTGCTTGACGCCGGTCTGAAACTCCGACCCGAGCACTTGCAGCATCGTGCCGTATGAGTAGGCGTTGAAAACCGTCTGCAACCCGAAGCGCGACGCCTGCTGCTGGATAAACGCTTGCGTCGTCATTGATTCGCCAGCGAATGGCGTCGCTATTTTCGTCGAAATGAGCGGAGCGGCAAGATTCCGACAGGTAAACACTATCTCGTCACGTTCCAGACTCGCGGTGAACGTATCGAGAACGCCCGTAAAGATCGGCGTTAACTGCGAGTAGTCTCCATTCCCCGAAGCCGCAAAGCCGCAAAGAATCGTGACGTACACCGGAGCATCGCCAGAGGTCGCGGTCGCGACCGTCCAATCCGGCCCGTTTGATATCGGTGCAACGATCGTCGCGGTATCCGTTGACCCGTGCGCGTTGCTCGTGACCGAGAACGACTGAGGCGTAATCTCGATACCGTTAATAATCGCCGACGCTCGGGGCTGGTATTGCTGCGAGAATACCTTGTACGGGGTAGGAGCCAGCCCGGAACTCATCCGAGCACCGGCGGAACGACGACGGTCGTCGCGACCTGCGATGAGAGTAACGGCGACACGAGCCCATTTGCCAAGGCAAGCGGAAACGCCTGAGCAATGTCTCCGTAGGCCGTCGCGGCGAGAGCAAACAGCGACCCGCCCACGACGGTCGTGGAAGTGGGTGATTGTCCGCGAGCGATATTCGCCGATATCATCTGCAAAGACGCAACGAGCGCTGTCGCCATGGCGAATTGCGAAGCCAACTCGGACAACTGACCAACGTACGCTTGCGCTGACTGTACCGCGAGGTTTGCGAGGCCGAGCAACGAGTTTCCCTCCGTCGCAAGGTTCACGGCGAGGGGAATTGCCGCTGCGATCGCGGCGCGCAAGTTCGTTATCGATTGCTGGACTAAGGCAGCCCCGCTAGGGTCGATTGCCTGGACGGAGCTATACTGCGCTTCGGCCTGAGACTGCAACGCCGTGACCTGCTGGTCAATTGAGGTCGCATTCTTAAGGGCAAACGCTCCGTTATTATCGCGCGTAATCGTTACGGTGATCGCGTAGGCGTTATATCCGCCGCGATATCCCGGGTCGAACGATTTCACGATGCAAAAATAACGCTCGGTGCCCCACGAGATCGGAATCTCCTGGCCACTGACCTGGTAAGCACGCAGCTGCCGCACGCGCAACGCGACGTTTGCATCGAAGAAACGCCCCGTCCAAGCGACATCCTTCGCCCTGTTCCCCATCGCGTGCGTTATGCGCGTTCCGCCGGGAAGATCGTGAACTGCGATCATCTGCTCGGCTGCGCCGATGTCGAGATGCTCGGGAACCTCTTGCGTGAAAAACGTAACGCCGCCTAGTGAAAGCGGCGTTTTCCCCGATTCGCTCTGCTCAACGGCTGGATTTAGTCTCGAAAGAGACGTTCCGATTCCTAGAAGTGGCATATTCTCAATGTTGCCCGGTCGAGAGAATCATCGGTAACGTTGCCGAGGTCACTTTGTGAGGAGACTGCTTTCGCAAAATATGGAGCTGATGGTGTTGGAGCAGGGACTCGACAGCCTTTCGCATTTGATCGGGATCGGCATGCCCATGGAAGTGTTGCGTGACATTGAACGTGGTTGCGCCGCCATCCTCGCGATGACCGGGAGCACGCCTCCACGCCCCTCCTCCTTTTGCGGTTGTCACGAACGGACCGAAAGCCCCTGAAAAATAATTGTCGAGATGAGCGGGTACGAACCGGCCGAGTTTTTGATCCCAGCGCATATTTTGGTTCGGCACTTGATTGTAGTGCGTGACAATCCAATGGAACCCATTTAAAATTTGCTTGAGATGCGTTAACACTAACACGAGCGCGGAAATCCCAAGAACGACCGCAGCAACGGGAGCATCGAGCAACCCCAACGATCCGGCGAGCGTCGCTTCCGAAACTTCCGTCCCTGTGGCTAGCGCCGAAAGACTTGCGCTAATGCCCGCAATGTTTCGAGCGATGAATAGCGCCTGTATCCCCATCGTCGCTGCAAACACCGTAAAACCTCCGGTGATGCCGAGCAGAACGGTTCCTATTGCACCGGCCACGAACTTATTCTTTGCTAGAGCTTTCGCGAGCCAGCCAAAGAGTCCATCGAGGCTCTTCACCCAGGACGTAAACGTAGGAAGCAGCGGATAAAACACGTCCGTCAGAATCGTCTTGATATCCGTGACGAATATGCTGAACGACCCGGCAAACGTACTCATATATCTATCGAAGAGCACGGTGACGTGCCCGATGGCATTTATCCGCGCGATATTCGTGGCGGCCTGGTCGTGGACGGCTGGGCGCATGATCGCCGCCGCATAGCGTCCTCCCTGCTGCCCAAACGCATTGAGTAGTAGCCCCACAAACGTCGTCGGGTCGAACCGCTTCCGCTCGTCGTAGAGGTGGCTCATCGCAGCCCCGAGCTCGAGTTTTCCGCTTGCCGACCTAAACTTGAGATTCCCTTGGGCGTCGAACATCCCGAGCTGGTATAACGCCAGCCGCCGGGCAGCGCTCATATGCGCGGTGATGTTCGTCGCGCCCGACAGATAGCGAATAATCATCGCGAGCCCTGCGCCGCCTCGCCCGCGCAGGAACCCCGTCTGCCCCATTGTGAGAATCTGCGACCATAAATCGCTGCTCGACACGCCCGCCGATAACGCAAGGGGGATAAACATCTTCCCCTGCATGAGTACGCGATTTAGGGCTTCCGGCTGCGTGTACATCAGCGCAACGGCCTTGTCGAGCATCTCGCTTAATGCTTTCCCGTGATACGCTCCGAACAAATGCGCGAGTTGCGAGAGCTGCCCGACGCTCGTCACGGGATTCATCTTCTTTGGCCCGAGGAATAGCACGTCGGCGGCCTGGGCAATCTGCGGGAAGGCCGTGCGGAGCTGCGCTGGGTTCGTTAGGCCAGACGAAGCTGCAGTTGCGAGTTCTTGGGCAATGGTGGTTACCGACTGTGCCGTTCTCGTCGATACCTGCGTCGCAAGTCCGCGCCAGCCGCCGGTTCCCGTCGCGATATTGATCGACAGCAGCGCCGATTGCAGCTTTGCCGCCTCGTCGATGCCAATGGCGGAGATCGCCGCGCCCGCGAGCGCGATCCCACCAGCGATCCCCGCAAGCATCTTTTTATGCGCGAGTGCGGCCTTCTCGGCGGCGAGTTGGTTGCGAAGGAATGACGCACTCTGCCGATCGACCGCTCCCGTCAGCAGTTCGACCTTAGCGGTTGCTGCGGCCGACGCCGACGACAGGCGCGCCATCGTTTCGGGGCCATTCGTCGAGAATCGAATGATCGACTCGACAACCCACGATCCAAACGACGCCATTAGACGATTTCCTCCGCGCGAAAGACAGGACGGAATCCAGCATAGGATGCTACGACTTCATCCATCATGCCGACAACCTCGGCCTCCGATTCCATCATCCCAAGGAAAAAGACCGGACGCGGCGGGATGGTCTCGGTCCCGAATTCTTGATATCCCGCGACGGGTTCCGCCGACCCGGCCGCTGCAAGGCCCGGAGTCGCCATCCGCTCGACATTATCGCGTAGAAGCGACCCGTCACGAAGTAACGGCTCGTTCGCCGAGTATCCCAGCCTCGTACGCTCGGCCTGCGTTCGTGGAGCAAGATCGCGGAGCACGCTTGACCCGTGTAAATCCTTGATGTTGCGCTGCAAAACGATAGAGGCGGCCTCGGCTAACTCCACGTCAACCAAGGCCGCCTTCGCGACGCTCTCGTCGAGAAACCGCGTGAACGACCCGAGCCCTGAAAACACTCTCTCAGCCATCGTTTCGCCACCTCATCCCGTCGAAATCAAACTCCGAACCGTTCGCCCGGCCGATAGCGACGAGCCACACCGTTCGCTCGCCCTCGGTCATGGACATCGCCTCGGAAAACGACACTCCCTGAGCAACGAGCGCCGCTACGCTTGCGACGTAGTGACGCTCGACCCGTTTTTTAACTCTGCTCCGTCTGGCGATTCGCTCTCCTCGAATGCCTGCAGAATAGCCGCAATATCACCTAACGACAACGTATCGGCGAATGCATCGAACTCGGTCTTATTTCGCAGCGCATTCACCGCTTCACCGTTTACCGATCGCACGCCGCAGATGGCGTAGGTCTTAACGAAGATGACCTGATTTGACCCGTTTGGGATAAACCCATCGGCGAGCATGGATTCGCGCGCATTGAGAGCGCGAAACTCCGCCTTGCGGCCATTCGACAGTGTTAGCTCCATCTAGCTCACCTTCACCATTTGCGCGCAGTCGAACGTGACGGTTACGGTCACGATGGATTCCTTCTTGAACATCCCGGGATCGTAGCTATGGAACACGGCGTTAAGGAATTGGTATCGCGAAGGGCCGCTTCCATCCGGGCGCTGTACCGTTGCAGTGATCGTGAAATAGTTCTGCGGGCCGCCGGCAAAATAGTTCGCCTCCAAGGCCGCATAGAGCGCCTGGAAGTCGTCGCTTTGCTTATCGACATCGATCGAGCCGCTCCATCCGGCAGCGATGACGCGATGATCTGGGATGCCACCATTATCGATCGGCAAGCTTTCAACGAGTTTATCTTTGGACTTTGCGGTGAAGCTTGTCTTTTTCCCATCGAGCACGATTGGGAGGCCGCTGAGATTGTTTGAAATCGTCAGCGAAAGGTCGGTTCCGACGTTAAAAGAGTTGATTAATGCACCCATAATGACTCCTTACGCTGCGTTCGAGATTTGGATTTGTACCGTCTTGCCAACTTGCAACGCTGCGACGATGAACTGAGCAGCGCTGAGCGTCGTGACGAGCACCGACGCAATGAGGAATCCTCCCTGCACCGATGCGACCGAGTTATTCGTCGAATCGAGCAACACTTGATAGGCGGAGATTTTTTGAGGCGGCCCTGCAAGCAAGCCCTGGAAGTACGCGTCCATCGTATCGCGCGCGATCCCGAATGCGGGCTGGCCGAATGTCGCTCCGGGAGTCGAACTCATCATCGTGCCAACAACCGCTCCCAGCCGCTGTTGGAGGACGGAGGAAATCGATTTCAGCATACGCACGTCGGAAAGAATCGTCACGCCGTCGGAAGTGACGGCGTGCGGAAGACCCAGTTGCGGGCCAGTGAGCGCACGCGGCATGAACCCGAGGTACATGATGCCGGATTGCTCGCGCACTGCCGCTTCGGCTGCCGAGATGGTTGAGATTCCCCCGACGATGCGCTCCGTACCGAGCATCCCAATCGCTCCGGAGACTTGCTGATTTCCGGGATATTGGTAGTCCGGCTGCGCGGCGATGAGCCCGGCGATCTTGCCCATCGGCGAGACGTTGGTCGTCTTGGCAGAAATAACGTCGTAGGTCGTGTCCCAATCGCTGCAAAGCAACAGATTCGGGCTGACGAGATCGTTCGCTTGGCGAGCGGCTATTGCTGCCGTCGTCGTCGTCCCGGTGGGGAACGCGAGCAACGCGATGCAGTTTTCTTCCGAAGCGAACGTTACGAGCGTTTGCCCCTTCGTTGCATCGGTGAGGCCCGCCACGACGAGTGGCGCACCCGAGCAGAGCCCGCGGCAGGCGTAGATTCCCGTTCGCCCGGTGAGCCCATCGGTTCCGATGAGATCGGCCGAGTTGAGCGTTGAGGTGCCGTCGGTGCCGCCCGACGCGGCGAAGGTTGCGACTTGCGGCGGAAGCGTCGATGCTCCTGCGCTCGCCGTCCAGCGAGGCGACGGAGCGCCCTTTGCGCTGCCGACGTTAATCGCCGCTACGAGATTAGGCTGGAAGACTGCTGCGTCATATCCCCCGCCAACCGTGGCGTAGGCGACGATGTTCGCGTACACCTCCTGCACGGCGAGCGGGTAGGGGATAGCAACCTGCACAACCGGCGAAGCAGCCATCGTACCGCTTTGTAGCGTCAGCGTTGCCGATGCGCCGTTCGCAAACGACCCCGTATTTTTTCGCGTGAGCGTTGCGACGACGCCCGCTGAGGCATCGGTAATGGTGATGGTGGCGGAGGTATCGGTGCCATCGGTCACGCGATTGCCGATGAACTGCTGCCCTTCGGGCATCGCCGAAAGCGCCTCGCGCGCGAGGCTGTTCGCCGATACGGTATCGTTCCCGAATACCGCGAACAGCGATTGCGCGGTGGAAAACACCTGCGGGCTGTTGACCGGGCCGTCATTTGCACCACCGTCGATGACGATGAGCCCGGTAGCCGGCCCGGAGAATGGTGCCGGCGTCGGCGGAACGAGGTCGAGATAGACTCCGTCGGCGATCATGTTGCCGGGGTTGGTGTTGGTGATGATTGGCATAGCTTACTCCTCGGGTAAAGCGTCGCGACGTTGTTTGATGGGCTTGGTATCCTTGGGACTCGGCGGAGCAACGCGCGAAACGTGCTGCCGGAAGAGTGGATGCTCGACAGCGCGTCGTTCGCGTTCTCCAACGAGCGATTCGCCGACGAGGTACCGCTCGTTTTCGA
>CABS01000195.1_pt1 | contig 27893 bp, 33 predicted proteins | sample 344768 | NCBI WGS metagenome assembly CABS01 (sample SAMEA3138346, study PRJNA38045) | mine drainage metagenome | isolation source: Carnoules arsenic-contaminated mine drainage | place: France:Carnoules | collected 21-May-07 | reverse complement strand
CTAGATCATTATTATTATTTCCGCAACACTCACACATGTTCGGATTTAGGCATGCCATCAACACCGGAACAGCTCGCGGAAAAGGACAAACTGATGCAGACCAAACTCCACTGGACTGATGTTGAAGAACTGGCTTGTGCCGTGCTCAACATCGACCCCGACACCAATCCCAGCAGTGATGCCATCGAGAATGCGCTGCTCGACAAATTCGAGGTGTCATTCGAGCAGTTTCAAAGCCTGGTCGAAGCTCTGCTTCCCTTAACGCCAATTGTGCGTACTGCCATGACAGGAACGCCCTGCAGGGGTTTCGTGAAGGGCGACAGCTTCATCATCAAGCAAGAGGTTGCCAAGGATGCCTGAACAAAGCCGACAGCATCCCGAGTCAAAAACGTCTCAGAATTCGCGTTCAGGCATGAGCGACATCGCAGCAGAAATCGCGCGAGCATTCCGATCTGGCCAGCTTGAGAAAGCGCGAAGCCTCGCACGCGAGTATCTGGAAGGTAAGTCATCCACATGCAGGAATAGAACTTGAGCCAATCCGACGCCTCTTCCCACATCGAGCAACTGACTCTTTTCGAGCCACTGCCATCTCCCGCACTGTTGCGCAGCGACCTCGCAAATGCTTTGCTTGAGCATCGGTACGACGACGCTTCGCGGAATCTTCAAGGCTTGCTGGATGCGGCGCATGCTGAAGCGCCGGCATTCGCCGCTGTCCTGAATGAGATTAACGCAATTCACCGCATCCAGACGCACCTAGATGCCGGTCAGGCGGATGCCGCTCGTGCTGTTGCTTTGATGGAGTCCATTGTCCAGCGGCTTCGCTCACTGGTTGGGGAGCACTGTGACGCCTTCGCACGCACGCTCTGGTCCGGTCTGGCAGATCAGTTTGCGCAGCTGCCGTTCTCGAACGACACCTTCAAGGCGCATGCAGGGTGGATGCATCTGCAGGCCCGCGATGCGCGGCGAGCGTGGGCGGCCTTTGGTGACGTAGACGCGGCAAAGGCCCCCCAGAAAATCGTGGAGGGTATTGCGTGGGCAGGATTTGGCGCGATGGGGTTCTCGTTCGGCTGGCCACCTCTGTGCTGGCACGCTTGGCGCTGGCCGGAAGCCACGCGCGAACTGATTCTGCAGCTCGGCGATGCAGACATCAATGCACTTGAGCGTGCGTTTACGCGAGACTGTGATTTGGCGATGGATTGGTTCCCTGCATGGGCCATGACACAGGTGTCCGCGATGGCAGTGTTGTTACGCCGTGCCGTTGCAGGGGGGGAATCGGATCTGCGCTCTGCAGCACAGCAATGCGCCGTCGCGGTCTACGACCTTGTGATTGCGGAACTAGGTGGTGCATGCGTGGTGGAGAAGCGCCTGCAGCTGCAGGCGAGAGAACCATGGATCTACACGCAGTACATGCTGACGATTAGTCAGCACGAAAGTTAATTTGAAACATGAAAGACACTGACAAGAAGCAAGCCGCCAAGCGCCGAGCTGCGCTGGCCCTGGTCAAGAGGCTCAACGACGCCTCAGACGCCACGAACGTCTTTTTGCATGCGTGCCTCGACGCGGGCGAACCGGGGCGGGGTCTCGACGACGGCCGCGTATTGCTCGTCCGCAGCATGTCTGAGTATGCAAGCTATCTGGACGCCGTTTACAACAAGGAACCTCAGCAATGAAGAGAGCACAGAGGGCAACCCCAATTCAGGAGTTGCAAGACAGCATTAACTCCATTTTTGGGTTCCGCTCAAACAGGGGGGGAAGGGCCAAGCCGGTCGATACGGCGCGCAAGGCACGCGAGGCCGCAAAGAGTCTTGCTGCGCAGCACGGCATTGTCATTGAGAAGCAAGAGAGTGACGCCTTTTGGGTGACATGCCCCAAGCTGGAAAACGATGACCCGCTGGAAGGCAATCACTTCTGTACGGCCTGGGACGAGGTTCTGGTCGCGGTCAATTGCTATGCCGATTTCCTGAAACAACAAACACCATGAACGCCTGCCCCATTCCCCGGCCACGTGAGGCCATCGCATTTGCCATCGGGGCAACCTGTATCGCCGTCATCGTGGCGATGGTCTGGCCGCGTCCGGCCCACGCCTGGGGAATCGGCTCTGTCATTGAGCACGCGGCTGGCTATACCGTTGGCGGTGTAGCCGCGCACGAAACCGAGCGCTATCTGGATCGCCGCCGCGAACGCAGCGCCTCAGCCGAAGCCGCACAGGCAGGCGACGCGCCGGACATCGAGCATCAGGGCCGCACGGGTCTGGTATTCCCCGAGGCCGATGCGCTGCCAAATCCGCGCCTGACGCCGGGGGCACTTAATCCGGCGGTGACGCAGGCCAACCTCCGCGAGACGATCTGCCGTCCGGGTGGATACACCCGCAGCATTCGCCCGCCAGAGGCGTATACGGAGCGCTTGAAGCGCGAGCAGATCCGTGAGTACGGCTACCCCGAGCAGATGGGGCGCGAAGCCTACAGACTGTCCAACTACGAGGAAGACCACCTCATAGCGCTGTCTTTGGGCGGTAGTCCGAACGATCCGCGCAATCTTTGGCCGGAACCGCACCACGTCATTGGTGGATGGGGGTCGTATGCCAAGGATCGCCTGGAAAACAAGATGCACACCATGATCTGCCGAGGCCAGATCAGTCTTGCACAAGCGCAGCAGGCAATGGCCACAAATTGGGTGGCGGCTTATCAGAAGTACGTCGGGGCGACGCCGAATCAGTCGAGAATGCATCGGTATGGGGGTTGATCATCATCCCCGACCACGGGAGCTTTGCGAAGACTGTCGATCATTCTCAACCTCAAGCAATCTAAAAAGTCATGTCAATAGAAACCGCTGTGCGCGCATCAAAGGAATTGGAAGGTCTCCTTGAGTCAGGCGCGGGAGCCTCGGGCAAAGGCCTCCACGAAAAATTGAGTTCCGTCGAGGGGCAGATCCCCGCCCCACTTGCTCGAAAACTCCGGCGCATCGCAACGATCCGCAACAAGGCCGTGCATGAAGCTGAATACGAAATCGAGAATCCCCAGGCGTTTGCGGCCCTATGTGCTGAAGCGACAACGGAGTTGCGCGCGCATGTCGCAGATCTCAGGCAGCGCAAAGCCAGCAAAGTTTCGGCAGACACTGAAAGATACGCCGAGGCGTCAGCGAAACAGCCAGGCGCAAACCCTCCAAAGCATCAACTGGCTATGGCTTTAGCCTTCGCGGTTGCGGTTGTTGGTGGAGCGATTTACCTGCGCTCGGGTTCGCTTCCTGGTAGTAGAAAAAATCAAACGTATGGTCAAGCAGGCGGTCAGGTAATCGATACAACCGCTACGCCCCTGCAATCCAATTCGGAGCCGCAGGTGAGCACCACACCGCGCATCCTGCAACGTGCGAAGGTGGAAGGCCATGAAGAAAGTAAGAAGCCTCTCCGCATCGCTTCACGCCATGAACATCCCATAAAAAATGTCGATGACGCAAGTTATGGGGAGCCAGGAATGCAAGCTGCAGAGGCGGGTGATGGCGTTGCTTTGCGACGGAACCAAGCCGTCGATTTGCGCCGGGCAGTGATGACCAAAGGCCCCGATAGTTTTGGAAGCCCAGTCTGGAAACTGAAGGCAAAAGTGGTCAACACCACGTCCAAATATCTGGAATCGATTGATGCGAAAGCGATGGTATTTCTGCCGGGGCGCCCTCAGCCAATCGGCCCCATCGCTGTGCCAATTTATTTCGACAGCCAAGGTCTGGCGCCAGGGTCGAGTTACAGCGTGAACCAACAATTGGGCGGGAATTTCGGGAGCTATGCCCTGCAGACTCCTGACGTGCTGAACTCCAAAACCCTCGGCGTCATCCTGACGGTTTCAACTGTTGACGATGGGCTTGGAAAAACATACGCGCCGGATAGCCGCCATCTCTATGCAAAGGCAGCCCCCATGGCGGCAACATCATCCCCAGCCGAAGGTGGTGCTTTAGGGCTCGCTACAGGGTTCTCGCTCGCTTCCAATGGAGTCATTGCAATTACACACGCCAGCTTGGACAAGGAGCCTGGTGCTTTCGGTGGGAAACGATGGGTCTTGCATGGGACTGTTCGGAATCTGACGAATGGATACCTAGAATCAGTTGCGACCGAAGCACGAGTTTCAGTTCCCGGTGATGCGTCCAGGCTTGATGGGGTTCGCCAAACAATTTACTTTGGAAGCGCCGGGTTGGCGGCTGGGCAAAAAACCGACATTGATCTTCGCCTTGGCGGCACCTTCAACGACAGACTCGGCGTACCCGATGTTGAGAATGCAACAAGCATTGGTGTAGAGCTGCGAGTCATTTCGGCTATCGATGGCATGGGCCGCGAGGTGGCGGCCGCCCGCTAACACGAGCCTAACCTACCCCGCCTTTCGGCGGGGGAGAACCTGCCGCCATCAAGGGGCGCGGTCGGCCACATCGCCCGTCAGCCAGGCTGTAGCGCCATCGTGCCTGTCGGCGCTAAACAACGGTATGAGCGCAAAATGACGCACTCCTATTCTTACGATGTAGTATTACACGCAACTGATAGCAATTGAAAAGGAGCGCGGGCTAGCTATCGATCTTGACCGCTGTTGGTCAAGCCTCCGCGAACGGACATGAAAAAGAAACTTCTCTCACTTTTGCTGGTAGCCGCATTCCCCGTGGCCGCATGTGCAGCTCTTGGGCAAAGCCCGGCCTCGGTAGCCAGCGATGGCGCAACGAAACCTTCTTCGATCCATGCCATGGCGGCCCTGCCTGCAGGCCAGCAATCGACCGTCCAGTTGCAAACCGTGGCCACGCAACTCGGCGTGACGGTCAACGAATATTCAGCTGGCGGCGTCGTTTTCGCGGTGACCTGGAGTGGGCCTGTCATGCCCGACCTATCGCAGATCCTGGGCAGCTACTTTCCGCAATACAAGGCCGCCATTCAGGCACGCCCTGCAGGCGGCTTGAATGCCCCCGTGGCGGTCCAGACTGGGCAGCTGGTGGTGCATGCATTCGGGCACATGCGCGCATTCTCTGGCGAGGCCTATGCACCGGCGCTGGTCCCGCCCGGTTTCGATGTCACAACTCTGGGAGCCAAGTGATGCGAAACCGCAATCTCCTCTGGGTCGCAGCCGCTTCGCTCAGTGTGCTTCTTTCTGCTTGCGGCGGTGGCGGCGGCGGTTCCGCACCAGTGGCCAGCACTGGCGCAACGACGACGCAATCCCCTTCTCTGCCGCCGCAGTCGTTGGCCTTGAATCAGGTGCCCGTGACTGTCGATCAGAACCCGGCTGTCACCACTTATGAGACGGTGAACCAACCGTTCGTAACCGTGACGATCTGCGACTCGTCGGGAAACTGCCAGAACATCGATCACGTCTTGGTCGATACCGGCTCGTATGGGTTGCGTCTCATGGCCAGTGCCGTAACGCTCAATCTGCCGCAGGAAACCGCTCCTGCAGGAACGAGCTTCGCTGGCGATCCTGTAGGCGAATGCGCGAGCTTCATGGCTGGGTATATGTGGGGCTCTGTGCGATCCGGCACGGTGAAATTGGCTGGGGAGGCCGCGAGCAATCTTCCGATCCAGATCGTGGGCGATACCAGCTTCGCATCCGTGCCTAGCGCCTGTTCAGGCCTGGGCGTGGATATGGGGTCTGTCACAGCCCTAGGCGCGAACGGCATCATCGGCGTTGGACTGTTCAACAACGATGGCCAGGCCTATTACGCCTGCACCGGAGGTACTGGCTCGACGTGCTCGGTGACCTCCGTAACTAGCGAGGTCAGCAACCCAGTCGCTGCATTTCAAACCGATAACAACGGAGTGATCTTGCAAATGCCGGCGATACCGTCAAGTGGGCAGACCACGGCGACCGGGACGCTGACGTTCGGTATCGATACGCAGGCTGACAACAGTCTGTCGGGATATTCGATTCTGCCTGCGGATTCACAAGGCAATATCGCGGTCAACCTCAACGGCCAGAACTACAGCCAGTCATTTATCGATAGTGGGTCGAATTTCTACTACCTGAATTTGAGTGGGGTTCCGACCACAACCTTTGGCTCGACCACCTACTACGCCCCCACGTCGCCATTGACCTACTCGGCAACACTGTCCACGACGACAGGAGGCAGCCCGTATGCATCGCAGGTGGCGGTCACCGATCCCACAACGCTTAACACGTCGCAGTATGCCTATAACGATGTGGCCACGCTAGGCCCAGCGAACACGGCCGATCTCGGCATGCCGTTCTTCTACGGCAAGTCCGTGGCCTACGCAATCGCGGGCAAGACGGCGCTCGAAGGAACTGGGCCGTTCTACGCGGTGCATTGAGACTAGCCATCGGCAAGCCGTTTCGAGTGTGCGACGGCTTGCCATGCACATCACCCTTTTTCTGAAATGAATTTTCTCCATGGACAAGCAAGACCTTATCAAAGCAATCAACGAATTCTTCAGCGATACGTCCCGAACTCCTGAGCAGGCACGGATGGACCTCGAAGAGGTCATCGAGCATGCAGAAATGCTCGTGGATTCAATCTCAAGCGATGGCATGGTGGGCTGAGACCGATGGCCCTGCTCCTTGGATACTTCATGTCTCTTGCCGCCATCTTCGGCGGCTTCATGCTTGAAGGCGGACACATCGCCGCGATGATTCAACCCTTCGAGCTACTGATGATTGCGGGTGGCGCGTTCGGTGCCTTCTTTGCTTCGACTTTCCCAAAAGGGTTCTGGCAAAGCCTCAAGGCGGTGATGGAGGCCCTTCGCGGGCCTCGGTACACCAAGGCCATGTATTTCGAGTTGCTGACTCTTCTCAACGACTTGTTTACGAAGAGCAGGCGCAGTGGCGTGGCCTCGCTCGAAGATGACCTGGACACACCGGAATCAAGTGCGATCTTCGCCAAGTACCTCCTGGTTCTGCGCAACAGGCACGTGCTGGAGTTCATCACGGACTACATGCGGCTGACGGTCATGGCAGGCATCGACTCGCATCAGCTGGAAAACCTCATGGACGTGAATATCGAGACGCACGAACGCGAGATGGATGGCCCGATTCATGCGATTACTCGCGTCGCTGACGGCATGCCAGCGTTCGGTATCGTCGCAGCGGTCATGGGGGTTGTTCACACGATGGCGTCAGTGGACCAACCGCCGGCAGTGCTTGGCAGGCTGGTTGGCGCCGCGCTGGTCGGCACGTTCCTTGGCATTCTCATTGGCTACGCGATCCTTTCTCCTATCGCTGCACGCATGGAAACCCGCGCGAAGGAAAGCACGAAGATGCTTGAGAGCATCAAGGTCGCTCTGCTGGCCACCATGAACGGCTACCAGCCGCGCATTGCGTTGGAATTCAGCCGGAAAGTGCTTTTTTCCAGCGAGCGACCAGGCTTCAGCGAGTTGGAGCTGCATCTGCGCGATCAAGCCAAGCAAACCAAGGCGGGCGATGGCCAAGAATCCGAACAAGCCTGAAGTCATCATCATCAGGCGCAGGCGGCGACGAGAGCCGACAGCGCACGGCGGAGCCTGGAAGATCGCCTATGCCGATTTCATCACGGCGTTGATGGCGTTCTTCCTATTGATGTGGCTGCTTGGGACCGCCAACACAAGTCAGCTCAAAGGGATCGCTGCGTACTTCAACATGCCGTTGCGGGTGGCGCTCACCGGGGGTTCTGGGACGGGTGAATCGGCCTCGGTCATCCGTGGCGGCGGATCGGACGTGCTGCAACAGAACGGCCAGATGCACACGGGGAAAATGCCCAAGGCCAGTAGCCTTCGGCTCGTAACGCAAGTGCAGGAAAACCAAGACCACCAGCGGCTCGAAAAATTGAAAGCAGAACTGGAAGCGCAGATCCTGGCGAACCCAGCGCTGGCTGCATACCAATCCCAGTTGCTGATCGACATCACGCACACTGGCTTGCGCATTCAGGTCGTGGACAGCCGCAAACGTCCGATGTTCGGGCTCGGGAGCGCGCAACTCGAACCCTATGCGCAGATCATCCTCGAAGACATCGCGCCGACGCTTGACCAACTGCCCAATGCGGTCAGCATCACAGGGCACACCGACGCCTTGACCTATTCCAACCAGGGCAAGGGGTTCAACAACTTCGATCTATCGGCCGACCGCGCCAATGCAGTACGTCGGGTGCTTGTGCGTTCGGGGCTAGAAGACAGCAAAGTGCTTCGGGTGTCTGGGATGGGCTCTGCTGTGTTGTATGACCCGAGCGACCCCGATTCACCGCTTAACCGAAGAGTGTCCATCGTCGTGCTCTCGAAGGCCGCAGCAGATCACATCATCGTCAATCAACGCCTCGACGAACTTCCAGTGTCCAACGCTACGCAAGCGGCGGCGTTGCTTCCGGTCGAGGCGAAAACTCAGGCGGCTTCATGAACATGATCGACCCGAGCGAACCGCAAGGCGTCTGTGCGCCAGGCCCTCAAGAGCATTCACTTTGTGGGTGGGCTCCCGATGCATACGAATCTGGGGATGTGCGCGCCCCTGTCATCTTCGCCTCCGCCGGAGAACAGGTCACATGCCAAGGATGCAGGGCCGTGCTGGAGTATGTCAGGCACTCGTTCAAGCGGTATCGGTACGTCGGATAGATCATTTCGTTCATTCAGCAAATCACTTTTCAACCACAACAGAAGGCCCATCATGCCACTCAACCTCACACCCTCACAAACCATCGGCGCTGGCTCAGCCAAGCCGACCAGTTCAATCGTCGGAAAGACCTATGCGATCCTGTCGGGCACCCTCATCACCACGGGAATCGCCGCCTTGTACGGGGCACAGCTTCCATTGGCCTGGCAGCACCCTATCCTCTTGATGATTGGCGGCTTCGCGGCGCTCATGGCCGTCCTGTTCCTTGGCATGCGAGACAGTCCGGCGGCAATCCCGCTTGTGTTCGTCTTCGCGGCACTTGAGGGGCTGTCCTTGGGGCCGGTTCTCGCCCTGACTGGGGCCATGCCGAACGGGCCACAAATCATCGCCGAAGCGGCTGGCGCGACCGCGATCATTTTTGTCACCCTCACGCTCTACGCCATGGCCAGCAAGCGCGATTTCAGCTTCATAGGCGGGTTTCTTATGGTCGGCCTGATCATCGGCCTAGTCGCCTCGGTCGCCAACCTCTGGCTGCACATGCCAACCCTGCAACTCACTGTGTCTTCGGCATTCGTCCTGATCTTCTCGGGCTACATCCTTGTGGACACGTCGCGGCTTCTGCGTGCTGGAAAGACAAACCCTGCGTTGCTGGTGGTGAGCCTGTACTTGGACATTCTGAACCTGTTCCTGTCGCTGCTGCAAATCCTGTCGATCCTGCAGGGCGGCAAGCGCAACTGATGAAAGTCATGGCTGGCTCCATTCGAGTCATCAACGCCAACCGTGGCATGGCCCCGGACGGTTCAGAGCCGGAATCCGGCGAGGTCGTGATCGCAGTAGACCGCACGCACGCGGTGCTCGGCAATCGGCACATCCTGCACAACCGCCGTGATGCGCGAGAACGCGAGCGTGTGATCGCGGCCTATGCGGCGGAGCTGCAAGCCGACATCGCGCAGCGTGGACCCATGTTTCACGCAATCGAGGGGATCGCCGGCCGTGTCGTCGCCGGTGAGCGCATTTGCCTGCAATGCTGGTGCCGCCCCCTCCCTTGCCATGCCGACCTCATCGAGCGCGAAGTGCTCAATCAACTTGATCAATAGGACACCACCGTGGCCAAAGGAAACACACAACACCTGACCTATTCGACCCAAGCTATCGCGGAGATCGAAGAGCGATTGCGCAATAACGGCTACGTGGCTGGCTTTGAAACACACCTCATGCGATGGGTCGTGGAGGAGCTGCGTAAGGCGCCAAAATTCCTGATGCCAGAGGGCGGACGGATCATCGACTCGGACAGCACGTTCCGGCTATTTGACGCGGCGAGACTCCCCTATCACTGCGTCGCCCTGGAGTTTCACGTTCGCCAAAGTAACGTGGCCGCCATAGACAGCCCATCATCCAAGCGCATCGCGCTGGTATGGGACGACAAGCGTCACAAGGCCGTGGCACCTCCAATTGAAGCTGGCCAGGGCGGTGACCCGGACCCCGAGGACCGATTGCTGCACGTCTTCTGCTTGTACCGGCATGACGAATCGGGGATGTGGCTATTTTCCCCGGCCATCTCGGAGATCAACCTGGACAAGCAGCCCGAACGAATCGACATTGAGGAGTATTCGCGCGGGAATGAGGGTCAGGAGCAGATGGTCGAGATCATGCGTCAGCGCGATGCCGCGACCGGCATGAAGTTCTCCAAGAAGCGCTGGCTGGTGAATCAGCGCCTGATCCCCTTCTTCGTCTCCATCATGGCCAGCATGATCGAAAAGATGGGCGTTGAGAGCGCGTCAGCAACGATGCGAGCGGACAGCAACGATGAAGTTATCACCGCGCTCGATTTCGCAGCCATGTCCGGCTGCGCGAACGTCGAACATGAGGAAGTGCCAGCGCCGGCGGCGCTCAACAAGAAGCGGAGCGCGAGCGGCAAGCCGCCGTTTTTTCCTTACCGTGTGCTCTGGGTGCGCGACAGCGGATATGAGGCGACTGGAGTGCAAGGATCTCCAGGGCCTGGTGGGACTCATGCAAGCCCACGTGCGCACTTGCGCAGGGGCCACATTCGCCAGCTAGAGCACAAAGCGATTTGGATCAACGCGACCGTGGTCAACGCTGGGCAGAGCAAGCTGGAAACGCCGAGCTATCAGCTGCGCAAGCGAATGCACTGAGTAGTGCGCTTTTTTTACATCAATCTATGGGGGGTTGGGATGCAGAAGAACAATTTTTCAAAGCAGCGCAGATCCATGCTGAGCAAAGCTACGGCGATGTCGTTGCTTCGCCTTGTCCCAGGCGGGTTGGCTCTTGGATTGGCGGGATGTGGCGGTGGAGGGGGCTCGGCACAGTCTTCACCACAAGCCCTTTCGATTACCGGCACATCGACGACGACGCCAACGGCCTTGACGCCCCTGTCGTTGGCCATGGCGGGTTTGGACACCACCCAGCCGTTCGAGGTCAATATCTTCTATGGAAATAGCCAAACCATTCAGGCCGTGCCAACGCGCGTGGATTCGAGTACCGGAGAGGTCGTCGTAATCACGCCTCTTTATCTCGACATGACAACTGGAAAAACCAGCGCGTTCGACATCGGGATTCAAGTCATCCAAGGAACGAAGTCCACTGAGGTTGTTTCCCTGCATGTCTTGGACATGCCGCAATCTGCGGACTACGGGGCTGGGCTTGGTGAAATTTCACGCAATTTCTTCAATTACCTCACGCTTGGCTTTGCCAGGTCATTGAACCTTTATCAGGCCCTTCAGGCATTCCCCGGCACTGTTGACACCTCCGCTTTGCGTCAGGCCTTGCAGCAGCGGCTCGTCAGCACCATCGAGATGCGGAGCAATATCGACAACATCGTTGCCGGAACGCAGACCAACATCGGAGCGGGAACGCTCCCTGACGGAACACCAGTGACGTTTACAGCGGATTCCGTGGACATGATGGACAGGCTATTGGGTCTGTACTTGCAGGCGATTGGGTATCTCCCAGACAGTTCCTATGCCCCCTTCGGACAATTTGTTGCGGCTCGACAATCTCGAAGCGGGCCAATCCAAGGCAAGAGCCTGGCTCTCAATGTTCAACAATTGGTTGACAGTCTTTCAACGCTCGCAGGCGAAACTGGAGTGGTGTCTGGGGTCGCTTCGACTATCCAGCCATCAAACGGAAATTCTGGTCTTGTTGACCGTATCGTCAGTCTCGCTGGAACTGGGGCGGCACTCGTCGGACTCGTTGCGACGACACCCGAGGTTGCCGCTACTGCCGCCATGGTTGGGATTGCAGCTGGGGCCTACAGCGTTGCGAATGATGTGTATGGCATGGTGACCGGAAATGTCGATACCGCGAGCGTTGCGCAGCTTGGAGTTGATGTGCTTTCGACGGCATCTGGTCTCGCAGGACTCAAAGCCGTTGGAGGAGTCGGTAGCGCGATGAATGATGTGACCTCCTACCTTGAGCAGCTTGGCTCGCAAGGGGGAACTGGCCTTGCTCTTCAGGGAACTGGGTTCTTGACTGGTGTGTACTCAGGCTGGCAGACAATCTCCACCATCGCAAGCGAGGCCAAACAGTCGCCCCAGGCCGCCGACATCGGGTCAATCAGCGGATATGTGAGCGTCAACAACAGCAACGGTCCGATTCTTTCCGGGTTGCCAGGCGTCCAACTTACGGACCCCGCCACGGGCAACACATTTACTGTTGTGGCCGATGCAAACGGCCAGTACAGCATGTCCGTCCCGGTCGGCGCTCCCGGAATCAATTATTCAGGTTTGCAAATCGAGTCGTATGACCCGGTGAGTGGCGTCTACACATCCAGCCCATTGGTAATTGATCTCTCCGGCCTTCTTCCTGGTGGTAATGCGCTGATGCCATCGCTCAGCGGAGTTTGTTACGACGCCGATGCTGGGCTCCCTGACGCGGACGATCCAGACTGTGATTAAAGGATTAAGAAGCCCGCCAGCGCGTGGTCCGTTGGCCTACTTGGTCAGTGCTCTCATCGAAATTCGTCAAAAAATGCGATCATAAAAATGAATAAAACGAACTGGAAAATCATCGCCCTCGTTTCGGTTGCCTCGGCCGTACTGATCTCTTCGTTTGTGTTCCTCCTCGGCGGAAATCAACGACTTGGTATTCCTCTGATGTCCTCCGCGATATGGCTTTTTGTGATCGCCAAGTGGAAATCTCGAAGGCCGGTCGAAAGCAAACAGACATGGGGCGGTGAAACAGTTCAGGGGCATCGTCGGGCGAAGATTTTGGCCGCGTTCTTCGGGTCAATTTCCACTGTTTTCATCGTGATGTTCGCTTGGGTCAATTTTCACGAGCTGCCGAGGCTGCTGGGCACGCATTACGAGGGCCTGGTCGTTGGGTTGGACTCCAACCACCCCAGCTCGCTTGGCAGCGAATTTGATGCGCCGATCATTCGATTTCGAGATGCGCATGGGATTGAGCACACGTTCTCGAACTATGGCGCCTATACACCGCCGACCAAGCCAGGCGGAAATTCCACCGTGTATCGCATCGGCGAGAAAGTTCAAGTGGCAAAGGTGGATGGCAAATACATCGCTCTACGGCGCAATGAGTGGTTTATCTATCTGTTGCTCGCGGCCGTGACAGGGTGCCTGGCTTTCCTTCCTGGCATGTTTGCCATTCAAGCTCTTCGCGGGTTGAGAAAGCGGGGTAACCCCGTCTTGAAGGCAGATGCCTAAAACGCAAGCAGGCCTGGGCGAACATTGCCATCTAAGGCGCTGCCTCGTTCGGTCAAGTCACAGCAGGCTTCGGGATGGGCTTGCCTTGATGCACGCGGGCCGACATCCACGCCGCGAATGCGTCGCGGCCGTTGGCAACCGCCTCATCAATCGTCTCGCCGTCCGACATGCAGCCGGGCAGATCGGGGAAGGTGATGGCGTAACCCCCACCGTCTTCTTCGGACAGCGGTTCCACGATGTGCGTGTAGGCCTCGAATGGATTGGGCAGCTCGACGCGGGGAATGTTCATCAAGGTGATAGACCAGCGAGATTCGTCCAGTATTCCTGTGATGTGCCGAAGGCCTGGCCAAGCCGATTGGCTATGTCTTGGGTGATCGGATTTTCGCCGGCAATGATGGCGTCAACATCCTTCGCCAAGCAACCGAGAAGCCCTGCCAAATGTTCCGCATTCCAGCCTCGCGCATCCATCTCTTCCTGGATGAATCCTCCTGGCGGAAAAACAACTGCAGCTGAGCGTTCGTTCAACGAAATCTCCAATCAGAGCCGGTCCAGCGCGGTCGATCAAAGGGGTGAGTGTCCGGGCGCGACTCCGGCTGGCACCACCATCGTATCTGCCTCCCAAGCCTTTCGGCACGACGCCGCATTGCTGCGTTCTCTTAGCCGCCTGTGTCAGAGAGATGCCTTGACAGATTTCCTCAACCCGCTTGCGTCTTCTTCGGGCCAGCACTCACAAGGTGGATGATTTTATACTCGTGATTTTTGAGACGCCAACGCTGTCGGGTGGACCAACGGGTGCTGTCGCACCCTGGAAATTCAGGTCAGCAAGGGGCGGCCTTCGTGTTTTTGCTGGTTGAGATCGGACGTGCCGCCGTTGCGCCTGTCGGCGCGGGTGCCTGATGCCTCATTCAGCGGATTCAACATCCATCATCGCCAAAGGCGCGCACACTATGTCCGAGACCATCACCTACAAGGGCTACACCGGAGCCTTCGACTACAGCGAGCGCGATGGCGTGTTCGCGGGGCGCGTGCTGGGTGTAGCGCCCCATGTCATCACTTTCCAAGGCAAGAACCGGGAAAGTGCGAGGGATGACTTTTGCGCTGCCGTCGATTCGATGCTGGAAGTCGATGAGCAGTCGAAAGATCCGCTGGCTATGGCGCCCTAACCGGGGAACTTGGTGAGATACCAGTCACGCATGCTGGAGTCCTCCAAGACGTAGTTCCCGCGCCCCGCCCTCCAGACCAAGCCCTTGTCGCGCAAACCATCCAGGGCGCCTTGCGCGCTCGACACGGAAATGTCCTTTCCGAGTGCTGCTTTGTATGCCTGCATGGCAGCATCCGAGAACAGCTCGGAGCCAGGCGGTAGCCTGACAATGGTGTCGAGAACGGCACGCTGGATGTCGGTCAATCCGTTCACGCCGGACTCGAAGTCCGCCCAGATTGCGTCCTGAAGGCGCAGCGCATTGGTCGCCAGATAAGCATCGAGCCCTGCGGCCCCGCCGTACCGGCTGACCGTCTCTGCAACGACATCAATGAACGCTTCCGGGCGATGACCAACTAGATCGAAGGCCCGCTTCAGTGCGTCTACGCTGAACTTCTTCCCCTCGGCAAATTGCTTGTTGAGTGAGTCGGCATACGTTCTCACGAAGTTTTCATCGAGCATGGGGAATTCGGAAATCTTCGCCCCATAAAAGGGCTCGGATTTTCTGAGCACCATATGGGTCAGCTTGTCGCGGTTTGATCCGGTCATCACCAAGTACAGGCCCATTCCATCGCCGCCTTGGTTCAGCTGATCGCGGGCGGCCTTCAGCGCGAACATCGCTTGCGTTCCGGCCTCTGTAGTGAGCGCGTGCTGAGCCTCGTCAATCAGAAGCGCTATGGGCCTCCCAGATTTGTCATGCAGGATTTGCAGAGCCTCGGCCAGGGTCGCGCCGCCAGACTGCCCAATTTTGGTGAGGTCCATCGACAACGCACCCATGACTGTGAGGCGATCCAGGCCCACGCTACGCGCAGCCTTTCTCACGACGCCATCGTGCTTCTCCAGTGCTGTGCGGATGGCCCTTGTGATTAGCTCCGCCGGGTCCGTGTTCTTGTTCGACCACAAATCCACGTACAGCGTCTCCCAGCCCCGACGCTCCATCTCCGGCACCAGGTCTTCTCGAAGGAAGGTGGACTTCCCGGTTCGCCTTGGTGCGGCCAGGAAAAGCCCGGAGGTCGCGTTCAAGAGGAAAGTCTTGCCAGCCAATGCGTCGCAATAGTCGCTGGCCAGTTTGGGGCGGTGATAGACGAAAAGATATTGATGGGCGGCGGTCATGATTGCCTCAATTACGTGCAATTATTGGTTTAGTCGTAATTGTATTAGAACGATCATAGTTCGCCGTAAAATATTTGTACACCGTTGGTTGTACGATTGCGTGCAGTGGTATTGTCGTAAGGCGCACGACTGCCGGCGGCGCTTCTTTTCCTCGCACGTTCGACGGACACCCGATGTGAAGACAACGATCTTCGACGGCTCTTGGCCGTCTGGTCCATTACACATCACTTTCAAGGAGTTTTTCATGGATATGAAAGCCATCATAAGTCTGGAACCCCAGGCGATTTCCCTCGAAGTTCTGACGGAGAAGTATGCCAAGGGCAAGGAATCGACCATCTGCGACGTGCAGGCCCGCGTCGCCACTGCACTTGCTGAGGTGGAAGCCGATCCGAAACGTATGGAGACCGAGTTCCTGACGGCGCTGCAGATGGGCTTCGTGCCCGCCGGTCGCATCAACTCTGCTGCTGGCACCGACATTCAGGCCACGCTCATCAACTGCTTCGTGCAGCCGGTGGGCGACTCGGTTTCGGAAGATCGTGACGGCAAGCCCAGCATCTACAAGGCTGTGGCGCAAGCCGCCGAGACGATGCGCCGTGGCGGTGGGGTCGGATACGACTTCAGCTCCATCCGCCCGTCCGGCGCCTTCGTTGCGGGGACGCACTCTCGCGCGAGCGGGCCGGTGTCGTTCATGCGTGTCTTCGACGCCTCGTGCCAGACCGTGGAGTCCGCCGGCGCTCGCCGGGGTGCGCAGATGGGCGTTCTTCGGATCGACCATCCCGACATCGAGCAGTTCATCCACGCCAAGGACAAGGGCGACCTGACCAACTTCAACATCTCGGTTGGTGTGACGGATGCCTTCATGGAAGCCGTCGAAAATGACCAGGTGATCGAGCTGGTCCACAAGGCCAAGCCTGGGAAGGACGCTATGGACGCCGGCGCGTATCAACGCGAGTCGGACGGCAAGTGGGTCTACAAGACGGTCTGGGCACGGCATCTGTGGGAACAGATCATGCAGTCCACCTACGACCACGCGGAGCCAGGCATCCTGTTCATCGACAAGATGAACACGGAAAACAACCTGTACTACTGCGAGACCATCGAGGCCACCAACCCTTGCGCCGAAGAGCCGCTGCCCGACTATGGCTGCTGCTGCCTAGGTTCCATCGATCTCACGCGATTCGTTGAAAATCCGTTCGATGCAGAAGGTTCGCATTTCAACAAGGCGGCCTTCGCATGGGTTGTCAAGACGGCTGTGCGGATGCTCGACAACGTGCTCGATGTGACCTACTGGCCACTGCCCGAGCAACGCCGTGAGGCGATGGACAAGCGCCGCATCGGTCTGGGTTTCCTTGGCCTTGGCGATGCCTGTGTGATGATGGGCCTTCGCTACGACAGCCCGGCAGCACGCGAGTTCGCCGCACAGGTCTCCGAAACGATGCGCAATGCAGCCTACGAGGCCTCTGTGGACTTGGCCATCGAAAAGGGAGCCTTCCCTATGTTCGACACGGACAAGTACCTGCAGAGCGGTTTTGCCAAGCGGCTACCCGACCCGCTGCGTGAACGCATCCGTGGTCACGGCTTGCGCAACTCGCATCTGCTGGCCATCGCTCCGACCGGGACCATCACCCTGGCGTTCGCCGACAACGCGAGCAACGGGATCGAGCCTGCTTTCTCGTGGGTCTACAACCGCAAGAAGCGCATGGCCGATGGCACGACGAAGGAGTACGAGGTGGCCGACCACGCATGGCGTCTGTACCGCGAGATGGGCGGCGACATGCAGAACCTGCCGCCGGCTTTTGTCAGTGCCCTGGAGATGAGCGCAAGCGACCACATGCAAATGCTGGAAGCCGTGCAACCCTTCATCGACACCAGCATCAGCAAGACCGTCAACGTCGCCGAGGACTATCCCTACGATGATTTCAAGGGGCTGTACTTCGACGCCTGGAAAGCGGGGCTGAAGGGCCTGGCCACGTACCGGCCGAACTCGGTTCTTGGTGCGGTGCTTTCGGTGGCTCCTGCCGCCGATGCTCCGAAAATCCAAGTGGCCACCATGGTCGTGTCGGTCGATGATGACCCACTGGTCAAGCGTATCGAGGGCCGTCCGGTCGGAGATATGCAGGCAGTCACCAGCAAGGTCAGCTACATCGCACCAGAAGGCAAGAAGACGGTTTACCTATCGATCTCGTTCTCGGAAGTCGAGGGCGTGGTTGGCGGGGAGCCGGTTCGGATCGAACGTCCGATTGAGTTCTTCATGCCGGCGGGACAACGCGATGAAGGCCAACAATGGATCGCCTCCAACATGCGGCTGCTATCCATGGTGGCCCGCTCGGGAGGGTCGGTCGCCAAGGCGCTGTCGGATATGCGTGAAGTCGTCTGGGACAAGGGGCCGGTGCGCTGCGGTGAGATCGTCAAGGACGATGGAACCAAGGTGCCGCGATTCCACGACTCGGAAGTGGCCGCAATCGCCTATGCGTTGCAGCAGATGCTCAAGCGTCGCGGGTTTCTGGATGCCGATGGCAACCAAGTGCCCGTGGTGGTTTTGTCGCGCAAGCGGCGAGACGACGCGCAAGAGTTGGACGCAGCAAGCGATGCGCCACAAGCGGATGCATCACTGACACCAACGGGGAAGAAATGCCCGGAATGCGGCGGATATTTCCTGCGCAAAGTCGATGGCTGCGAACGGTGTGACAACTGCTCGTTCATCGGGAGCTGCGGTTGAACGGCAGTATGACCGCCTGGAAACCGCATGTTTTGTTGAAGTACGAACCCACCTTGCTCTCTGAGCCTGGTGGGTTTTTTTTGGATGGAACGGAGATTGGCGATGGTCGAGAAGATGGTTGGAGGCGTCTTGGTTCCTTTGCGAGGATTGATGGACATCCGCAAAGGCGACGTTTTCCGCACAACAGATGGATGCCACCAAGGGCCGATGTTGCTCGCCGTGGAGGACGCAAAAAATGTGCCCCACCCGAAGCGTCCTGGGCAACTCGTTTGGGCGGTTAAGACCCAGCCCGCTTCCCTATGCTAGCTCTCCAAGTCCTCCTCGCCATCGCCGTTTGCTGGTGTGCAGCGGCGCTCTCGTTCTTCGTGCATGAGATGGGCCATGCCACGGCCGCCATAGCCCTGTTTGGGAAAGACAGCGTGAGCCGCGTATCTGTCGGTGTCGGGCCGCGCGTGGTATGGCACGGCAAACTCGTGGCCAGGCTGTTTCCGATCTCAGGGCGCACCTGGGTCGTTGAGCGCGATTTGACGCCGGTGCAGGCCGCCTTCATTTCTCTTGCCGGGCCTGTTGCTTCGATATTGCTCGGATTGTCCATGCTGCTGCTGGCGAATCATCATGACCAAATCCAGGGGCGGCAGTTTCTGATCGTGCTCGGTCAGATCAACATGGCCATTGCAGCGATGAATCTGTTGCCAGTGCCACCGCTTGACGGGTGGCGGGCGATTGAACCGGACCTCTGCAGGCGCTATGGCTGGCACCCCGCATCGGAAGGAATGCAGATCGCTTACCGGGCTGGATATGGGGTGCTGGCGGCTGCGAATGTCTGGGTCGCTGCGTGGATGATTTGGGGGCGGTTGGTGGGGTGATCCACGGCCACCAGAATACCCCCGCTGCGTGGAACACACCTGGGTAAAGTTCGCAGTTCAATACTCGCTAGCCCGAAATCAGACTGCCTCTAGGCCGATGACTAGGCGGCGCCCAAGAGCTTGCACAGCTTGCGCAATGCGCGGCAACTTCGATCCGTAATGAGGGTCGAGAAGGCGTCGGACTTCCTTCTCATCCACGCCGAGACGATGCGCGAGCTGGACCTTGCTCACGCCAGTCTCGCGCATTGCAACATAGAGCGCCGCCTTTGCCACAGTCTCTGCTGGAGGCGAAACCAGCCGCTCGCCTCGCCGCGCTGGAGAGGCCGGAGGGAAAGGTAGGTTTCGCTGCATATAGGCCGCAAAAACTTCATCCATTGCATCGCCAGATGCCGCGATAGACTCCGTGAGCGAGTCGCCCTGGGTGATGAGTTCCGGCAGATCGCGGCAAGTCACGACATACCCGCCCTCTTTAGCTCGCTTGAACAGCACCGGATATTCAAAGAATTCCATGTTTAGCCCCTTACAGGTCGTTGGCCTTAATCCCTAACTGATCGCACATCGCGTGGAACGTCCCCGTCTTGAGTTCGTCCTTGGGATTCCTGACGATGGTGAACGCCTGGCCGTAGCTGAGTGTTTGGTGGCTACCCTTGCCGCGAGAAGCATTCAGGGAAACATTGATGCCCCGGCTACGGCCGAGCGCGCGAACCTTGCGGATGAATTCGTTCCCTGTCATCGTTTGCATGATCGGACGTTTTCGTCCGCCTGTCAAGGTCAAGGTCAAGGCCAGCTTATGCCTTACATTTCAAAGACCCATGCCATCGCTATTTCAAGCCACGCTACGCGGGGCAGATGGCCGCTGGCAAGTTCCATGCGCCTGACCAATCCTTCAATCCCCGCTACGCGAGGCAGATCCAGCTTTTCGACGAACTTCTCGACCCCTGTACCTTCAATCCCCGCTACGCGGGGCAGATTTGACCGGATTGGCGCTGGGCCTGATAGTGATGCTTCAATCCCCGCCGCGCGGGGCAGCCCCGGTCACTATGTGACCTCCACATGCACACTACCTTCAATCCCCGTCACGCGGGGAAGATAGTGCGGGCTCTTCAAGGAATTGGCACGTCTTCAATCCCCGCGCAGGGGGGCAGATGTTCGCAGGGGTTCAGCGCTTCCCACGTTATTCTTAAATCCCCGCCACGCGGGGCAGATGAACCCGCGCCCACCATGGGCTACAGTTCAGCCCCTCAATCCCCGCCAAGCGGGGCAGACTGGACTGATGCCTGAAGTGGGATGGCCCTGAAACTTCAATCCCCGCTACGCGGGGCAGATCCGAGTCCACTGACCTATGTCCCCAGCGCCTTTGCTTCAATCCCCGCCATGCGGGGCAGATTGCATGTCCATCACGCCGGGAATGATCATTCTTCAATCCCCGCTACGCGGGGCAGATGGTCGAAGGGCAAAAATCCCAGCGCCCGTCACACTTCAATCCCCGTCTCACGTGGCAGGTTTGTCGCGGCTGACCGTACATGACTTGCTCTCGCTTCAATCCCCGCTACGCGGGGCAGATCCAACAACGGCATTGTCCAGCGGTATCCTCGGCTTTCAATCCCCGCCACGCGGGGCAGATTTGCTCGGAAAAGCTGAGCAGTTTTTGGCGAACCTTCAATCCCCGTTACGCAGGGCAGATCGGTCGTTTGGGCTTACATCCTGTACGACACCTTCAATCCCCGCAACGCGGGGCAGATGCCCATGCTGCCCACCCCAGCGAATGTGAAGTACCCTCAATCCCCGCCACGCGGGGCAGATGCGACCTCGCGCATCCGGGTCAAATTGACGTAGCTTCAATCCCCGCAACGCGGGGCAGATCATCGTCGCCAGCCAGCAGGGTTGTCCACGTCAGACTCCCATCGTTTCGCGCAAATCGGTTAGCGTCACCAGACGGCCATCGACACGCAGAACGGAGCCTGCATCCCATGCAGAGTCAGTCATGCCGCTAGTACGAAAACGCTTGGGCACGATGGCAGAGAACCCAGACTGCACACGCACGCCACTATTCTTTGCGGCTGGCTCATGAAAGACAGGCGAACGGGGGAAACGGGGATCCCCGACCCAAAAGGTGAAGCTGTCCTGCAGGCCACGAATGCCGCGCCCGAACCCCTGTTTTGCTCGACGCATAGCAGCAGCGCGGATGTTTCCGTAGATCACGCCTTCCGCACGTTGCGGATCAATCCCGCGATTATTGACGAGGTGTTGCTTGAGCGCCTTGGTAAACGGGCCGTCCACACGAGTAAAGGGCAACTGTGTCATCAGCACATGCTTGAGCTTGGCGGGCTTGCCATTCGGCCCGGTGTATTGTGAGATGTCGAAACCTTCCCATGAGCCTGGAGAAATGAACACCCTGTTGGGGTCTTCGACGAGACGGCGCACACAAAATTGCTGGCTCACCGCTTTGGTCTTTTCAATCGGCTCAATACCCGCAGCACGTAGCGCCTGCGCGATGGCTGCGGTTGCGGCGTAGGAATTGGTCAGCACAAGCATGCGACCGCCCTGCTCCTGCGCGCGTTGCACGATCTTGACGTTGTAGTTCACCCACGCCGGGTTCAGCGGTTTGCGCACATCTCCGCTTTCAAAATCCACTTCATCCACCCCCAGATAAACGGGCGGCGCCTTGGCATCGGAAAACACGATCTTGACTGACCCGTATTTTTTCGGGGAAAACATCATGCCTTGCCGATTCAAGGCATCGCACGCATTGGCGGGCGGGTAGACGCCGAACACATCGCTGAGCTGGGATACATCGGCCCTATTGCTTTGCGTCGGCGCACTGATCGTCGCCGAAGTCAGGATCAGTGCGCGGGCGCGTTGCGGCGCCTCAGCTTTTTCGACCTGCTCGCCGTAGAGTTCAGCTTGCGCATTGGGCTCCACATCGCGGTCTTCCGTGGTCTGCACCCATGTCGCCCAAAGTGTTTTCAGGATGCGTGCCGGATGCAAGCGAAACAGCCGGAAAGAAGGGTATTCGCGGCTTGGCGACCAGCGCAGGGCAATCACATTTGCTTTCTTTCCGGGGATTTTCTCGGCCATGTCATCTCGCATGGAGATGTAGATGTTGGCCAGCGTCTGCGCATATTCACGCACAGGCTTTTCGGTCGGATCATTGATGTTCTCAACGGCCGCCATGAGCGGAGACAACGCCGTTCCCAGTGCGCGTACCTTGTCCATCAAGCCTTGGCGCTCTGAGCGCGAAATGTCTTCCCAGAACAGGATGGCCTCCTGATTTTCGGCCGCGTTGTCGATGCGTCCAATCCGCTTTTTCATGTCGTCCAAAAGCACATTGCACGCAACAAGCCCGGCATCGCCTCGCCCGTCCCCGCTGTGGTTGTTCCATTGGATCAGTGCGGCCTTGATCTCCCGCAGGGGAAGCAAGTCGCTGGACGCGGAGCGGGCCGCGCTTTCCAGTTGGTCGCACTCGTCCACCACAATGACGCCAATCGGTCGCGGGTCATCCTCTCCCGACAAAATCGGTGTCCGACGAGACAGCGCTTGCCGCACCAGCATGGCATGATTGGTCACCACAATGTCGGCATTGCGCGCGCCAGTGGCGTGCGCCGCATAAGCGGCATACGACGGCCCCTTGCGATCAGTGCTTGTGTCGATGCACAAGTCTTCCTGGGCAAGGTTTTCCGGTAAGGCGTCCATGCCTGTTTCCACAAGGAAATCACGGAACTCGCCGCCGGGGTACTCCTGCGCCCAACGAGCGAGGTCTTCCAGCGCAGCAATGGATTCATCGCTCAGATTTCGCCGTTTGAGCACGCGCTGCACGACGCCGACGCAGCGCTTTGCATCCACGAAGTTGCGACGCCCCACGCGCAGAGCAGCCGTCAGGCGCTTGCCGGTTTGGGCTTCCACAATAGCCAGCGCCTTGGCCATATCGCAGGCCGGGTTGATCTGGCCGTTGTCCAGAAAACTCAGGGCTTGACGTTGCAGGCCAAGAGTGTGCGTGGCGATGATGGCACGGCTGCCATGCTGCACGCAGTCCATGCCAGCAGCAACGAGATAGCCAATCGTTTTGCCCGATCCGGTTTCAGCTTCTGCAAATAGTTGGCCGCCGGGCTGATTGGGATCTGTCGAAGCACGGGCAGCCTCGATGCCAGCTTGGACAAAATCGGCATACGCACGCTGCGTCGAGTTGTCCCTCAAGCCAACGGACGGGCCGTGCGTGGCAAGAATGTTGGAAATTTTGGTGGTCATAATGTTCCTTTCGTCGATGTGCGGACGTGATTTCCCGCGCATCTAGTCAGCGGCAAGCGAAATGAATGCGGCGGCGGGCAGTTACTTCAGCGCGTCAATCGCGGCCAGGCTGAAATCAAACTGCCCCGCCTGCATCGGGATGCGCAGGATGTCGGGGTCGAGAAATCTGGTGATCTCCCCTGTTGCGGTCAGCCCGGCATCGCCACCGAACTGCACGGCCCCCATGTTGGTCATAGCGGATTCGCCCGGCCGGCGCGTGTTGACGCTCCACTGGCCGGAGAGGCGGCCCAGGCCGTGGGCGCGATGCCCGCCAATCAGCGGATCGATTGCCCAACGCGCGAGAGCCTGCAGAAACAGAGCCAGTTCGATCTCCGACACGCGGCGCAAGCGCCAGGAGTGGGTGAGTTTCGTTCCGGCCGGGATGGCGTCGTAGTTCAGCAATTGCTGCATCTGCACAATGTTCGATCCGGCTGCGGCGTCATTCTTCTCGGCGATGAGCTGTTTTTCGAGTTCAGTGTTGCCAGCTGCTTTGGCCACCTTGATGCGCACATCCAAATCCTTGGCCGCCTTCTTCGATTGTGAACGCAAGGCGGCCTGCTCCTGACGCGCCACAAACTCATCAATTGCCCCAGGCTCCAGAATGTCCATCACATCGGGTCTGCGCAGGAAATCATTGGCGCGCACGCTTCGGAACTTCGCAACACTGTGAGAGGCCTTGCCAATAGGCTCGCTGGCCATGGCGTGATCGCAGGAAACCAGCCCTGGAACATCCATGCTGCCGAACAGCATCAACATCGGGTTGTGTTCCTTTGCAAAGTTGAACTTGAGCACATGCTTCTTAGACAACTGAGCTGCAGCCCTGGCCTCGTCCGCTGCGCTGGCCTTCTTCTTCGATTTTTCGTCGCCGGCTAGGCTGTCATCGGACAGCGCATCATCCACCGCGTTTTCCTTGTTCTCTTCTTTGGCGTCCTTGATGCCTCCATTCGCAGCCAGAAAGTAGTCATTGAGGTGATAGGACTTGCCTCGCATTTCCGCAATCAGATCCGCAGCTGCATGCCGCACGGCACTGCGCAGCGCAGGAGAGTTGATAAAGAAGTGTTCGCCGTGCGCGGTCCGCATCAGTTTGAGTGTTCCGGCGTCCTCCCCATGCGGCGTCCAGGCAACAGGGGTATCGCAAGTCAGGGTGCCGGAGAAAACGATGAGGGAGGTGCGTTGATTCTGGTTCATGATGTAAAAGTCCTTGAGGTGAAAGAAAAGGATTGTGTTCATCCATCAGAGAGCGGCTGCGCGCCAAAACTGAAGATGGCTATGGGGAACTGCGCAACGGTCTTTCTGCCCGCAAAAATAGGGCGGACTGGATGTGGCGCGAACAAGCAGAAGCTCGTCATGCAGGGGGTGGCGCAAGTGCGTCTCCCACACCGGCAGGGGAATGGGCCGCATGGGATAAGTGCGCCCCTTGAAAGGAATAGACAAAGACCAATCCTCATCTATTTCTTCAACGGAAATGCCGCTGATCTGCCCGTAGCCCTGGCGGGCCTTCTTGCCAACATGCGACAGGCCGGAGATGATCGATTCGACCCGAACGATGTCGCCACAGCCGAACCACAGAACACCGGACGCGGCCTGTGCCTCGTACTCGCCCGTTAGGGTCTGGTATTCGTTGCGCACTTTGTCGATCCGCTTGACGATCACCTTGTCGCTGTTTTTCCCGGTTCCGGTCTGGTAAGCGGGAATCCACATCTCTTCAAGCGGCTCCACGCCACGCTTGAAGGGCACGCGGAATGGATTGACTACGCTGCTCAGGAATGCGGCGCTGCCGTGCCAAATCCCGGCGGTTTTTTGCAGTGGAATATCTCGCAGCGCGGCGTCAGCGTCGCCCGTTTCCTCGAAAATCATGGCTGCGAGCAACGAGTCGAGGGTGAGATAGGCTTCAGGCGAGAGAATGATCGGTGTTGCCAGATCCGCCTGCACAACAAACGATTGTGGTTGCATGCTTAGGCTCCAGATTGAGGATTGAAATGCACACAGCCAAAACCGAAGGCCTTGCCGCGACCGATTCCTATACGCGCAATGCGCGCTGCCGCGTCCGCGTCACGCACTTCCAGTTGCGCGACAAAGTGAATAGGCGTCCAAATCACCATGGGCATGCCTGGTTTGGACATTGGCAATCCGGCGGACGTTGATACGCGCGTCTCGCTCACATGGCCTGCGGCGGACAACAATCTGTTGATGTGGTTCGACAAGAACTTGTGTGTTCGCCAGACGGCGCGGTCTCCTGCCGAGAGCCGGGTCGCATCTATGCGGACAACACCCGAGACCGCGAACTGTCCGCCCAGGCCAGGCATCTTCATCTGGCACCACGCCCCGATATTTGCGCGCGGTAATTCGGCACGTAGATACACGCGATCTTCCAGAGATGCGAACAGGTAGTCACGCGCCTGCTCGGCCTGGGTTGCCATCAGGTGAGCGATACGCTGATGGCGAACATAGAGATCATCTTGAGAGAGATCGATCTGAATGACTGTTTCGTACATAGCTCGATCCTTTCAGCGGTGAGTTGGCGCAAATTGGATGTATTGGGACACCATCGAGGCCTGCATGCCAGCGCTGGCCAGCTTTGATGCGCGGAATTTCAGGTCAGGAAACTTTGCGATCAGCGCGTCATATTTCTTGGCACGTGAGGCATTGCCTAGGTCAAAGGCCCCGGATGCCATTTCCCTGGCAAGGTGCATCGCTTCGGCAGCAGCTTTTGGCGTCATGCCGGCATCCATGAATGGTTTGGCAATCTGCGCCAGAACGCTCGACCGCACACGAAGCAACGATTTGCTTTTCCCGACGTAGGCAGCAGTAATCTGGTCGCCCGGACAGTTGAGGTGCAGCATGCCAAGCGGTACTGCCGCGTTGCTATAGACGATCATCATCCAGTGCTCGGATGGAACCTCCATGAGCTTGCGCCACAGGAACGGCATGGCCTCGGACGTATCTCCTGACGCGGGAAATCCTGCGTAGGCGTAGTCAGGACCGAAAACCCGTACTTCGCTATCCGCGATGTAGACCGCCGTTCCGGCCATACCCTTGCATAGACTCCCTGCTGGGCTTTTCGCGGATGGTTTGAGCAGTCGGCCTTTGGTCTTGAGCCAACCGTCAATTACGCCTGGGGCGATGTGCCGGCCAAAGCGCTCGTAGCCGAATTCGAGGGGGGAGAATTTCTCCATAAATTGCCTTTCTATTGTGATGAATCCGTTGCGCGAGATGAGCATGCCGCGCCCGACTCGATGCCGGTGCATGTGCTCCTACATCACGTAGGCTTTAACTCGACCGCAATGTGCGGCTATTGTTCAGCGCTCACAGTACGGTTGTCAAATAAATTTGAGATCTAACGTCCGTTGCATGCGTGCATACATGCAACAGGCAAGCACGAAAGCTGACTGTTCGGCACGCCAATTTTTCACCTCCATCTCGCAGGACACCCCATCAAAGCAGCGTCGGCATCACGGCCGACAGGCCAGCCGTATTGCTGCTTTTCGGCGTGCCTGCTTGATCTGATCCATCAAGACTGCCCAGGCCCGCCGGTTTCCTTTCCCTTCTTCTCCCTCGGCAGTGGAGAGTAGGAGATTCGAGATGCGCAGCACTTTGAAAGTCAGCCCCGGAGACATCGTTTTCGGATTGTTCCCAACCTATGACCGTGGAGATCAGTGGCATCCCGCCCTGGTCGTTGAAGTTGATGATCGACCTGATGGCCAAGTCTTTCGGGCTGTCCTCGGCTCATCACGGCGCGTCAGCCTGGATGGACATGCGGCGTCCGAGTTCGTCATCATGGACGACGATACAGGGTTCGCGCAAACTGGGCTGCACAAGCCCACCAGGTTCAACCTGAATGGGCTATTGTTCTCAGTTCGTCCCGGCATGAAGTTCAAGCGCATTGGGACCATCACGTCCGACCTCGGTTTGGTACTCCGGCTCCGCCGCGCGTACCTGCATGCCACGGGAGGTCGGGAATGAAAGTCGGCGATGTTGTTTGCTTCACCGCCTCAGTGATCCGCCGGTGCGAACATGCACCAGAGATCGTCAACATGAGAGGTGTTATCCAAAAAGTCGAGGGCCGCGTTGCGTGCGTTCAACTTGATGGCGGCACCATACGTTGGTATCCCTTGGCAAACCTTGCCAAGGTCACGAAAGAGTGCGGAGTTCTGGACCCGTCCGCCTGATTTGTCGTTGCTTCACAACCCGCCCAGTCCCTGACTGAGCGGGTTTTCCTATTTTGGGTCAGCCGCTGACTCGCGCTTGCGCTCCGAACAGGTATCGCCCCACCGCTGCTCGGGCCGCAGCGTAGGTGGCAAATGAGCGCGCACGGTCTCCGTACACCAGGAATTCCCAGCGGCCGGAAGGCAGGTGCTCCAAACGCCCAAGCGGGTCGCCAACCTCATCAAAGATGAAGTGGTAGCCATCCTGGTGTTTGCGCACGTGGGTTGCAATGTCGATCTTCATAAAACTGCTCCCAGGGGGAAGTTGCCCGCGTCATGCGGG
>CABS01000181.1_pt1 | contig 28557 bp, 26 predicted proteins | sample 344768 | NCBI WGS metagenome assembly CABS01 (sample SAMEA3138346, study PRJNA38045) | mine drainage metagenome | isolation source: Carnoules arsenic-contaminated mine drainage | place: France:Carnoules | collected 21-May-07 | reverse complement strand
CGTCGAGCTCGAGTGCGCCGATCGCTATCGTCCGTTCGGTCACGATCCTAGAGCGCCCGCGAGGTCGGCGATGATATCCTCAATATCTTCGATGCCGACGGAGAGCCGAATCGTACTCTCGGTAACTCCGCTCGCCAACCGTTCTTGCGGCCGCAACTGTCGGTGCGTCGTCGAAGCGGGGTGGATCGCGAGCGACTTTGCGTCACCGACATTTGCGAGCAGCGAGAAGAGCTGCAAGCGATCGATCGCCGCGCGAGCTTCAGCCTCGCCGCCGCGCACGTCGAAGGTAACGATCGCTCCCGCACCCTTCGGAAGATAGCGTCGAGCGAGCGGATGCTGAGGATCGCTTTCCAGGCCGGGGTAGCGCACCGAGGCGACGCGGGGATGCTCGGCGAGATACTCGGCAACCTTGGTGGCGTTGGCGACATGCCGTTCGATGCGCACTCCTAGGGTTTCGAGCCCTTGTAATAGCAGCCAGGCATTAAATGGGGAGAGTGCGGCGCCGATATCGCGCAGCAACTGCACGCGCGCCTTCACGATGTATGCCGCCGGGCCGAAGGCTGCAGCGTATTCGATATCGTTGTAGGTCGGGTCGGGGCTCGTGAATTCGGGGTGACGCGAACTCGTTGCCCAGTCGAAGCGGCCGCCGTCGACGATGATTCCGCCGATCGCTACGCCGTGTCCGCCGATAAATTTCGTCGCCGAATGGACGACGATATCGGCGCCGTACTCGATCGGCCGTAGCAGGTACGGCGTCGCAAGCGTGTTGTCGACGATGAGCGGTAGCGAATGGCGGTGAGCGATTTCTGCGACGCTGGAAATGTCGAGCACGTCCAGGCGCGGATTGCCGATACTCTCGCCGTAGAGCGCTTTTGTCGTTGGGCGAATCGCCGCCTCGATCGCAGCGAGATCGGAGAAATCGACGAGCGATACGGTGATACCGAATCGCTGCAGCGTATGTGCGAATGCGTTATAGGTGCCGCCGTAGAGCGAGGCGGAGCTGACGATATGGTTGCCGGCTCCGGCGAGATTGAGGATGGAGTAGATCGCCGCAGCTTGGCCGCTTGCGACCGCGAGCGCGCCGACGCCGCCTTCGAGTTCGGCGATGCGTTTTTCTAAAACGTCGGTGGTGGGATTATTGATACGGGTGTAAATATTGCCAAACTCTTCGAGCCCGAAGAGTCGTCCGGCGTGTGCGGTGTCGTCGAAGCGATAGGAGGTGGTCTGATAGATCGGGAGCGCGCGGGATTTGGTGGTCGGATCGCCGTCGAAGGCGGCGTGAAGGGCGAGCGTGTTAAGGCCCCGAGATCGGGTCTCTTGGGTGGTTACGGACATGAGATGGTCCTTTCGTTAGCGTGCCGACGATGAGTGCGCAGCATCGAGCTGCGTCGCCGGAGATGTGAGGAAGCCATCGTTCCAGATGGCGAGCGTGTCGGGGAAGATCGGGCGAATGTCGAGAATCGGCGCGAAGCCGTCGATGCGATCGTTGCGTTGCGTGCGAGCGACGATGCCGCGCAGCACGTCGGCGATATCGCCGAGGATCGCGCTTGAGGTTGCGGAGCGTCCCGCGCCGACCCCGCGGAGGTAGAGCTCGCCGGCGTCACGAGCGCGCAGGAGGACGCCGTTCTGCGCGCCTTCGAGCGCGCCGAGTGGATGATCGCGAGGAACGAGTGCCGGCGCGACCTCCGCTGCGATGCCCTCCTCGTCGCGTCGTGCAGCTGCGAGGAGTTTCATGCGGTAACCGCGCTTGCTATAGCGGCGCAACGCATCGCCGTCGATGCCGCGGATACCGCGATATCGCAGGCGCGGCGTAATCGTGGCGGCTCCGAAAGCTCGTTGAACGAGAATGGCGAGTTTATGCGCGCTATCGACGCCGTCGATATCCTCGCTGGGATCGGCTTCGGCGAAGCCGGCGCGCTGTGCGTCGGCGAGCGCCTCATCGAAGCTTCCGCCTTGCTCCATCGCACTGAGAATCGCGTTACACGTGCCGTTGAGGACGCCGACGAAACTCTCGATGGGGTCGCCCGCAAGTGCCTCGTCGATCGTGCGCAGTATCGGTAGCGCGCCGCCGACCGCCGCTTCGTAGCGCAGACTCAACCCGCGCCGCGCGGCGAGGGCATGGAGCCGCGGGCCCTGCGAACCGATCAGTGCCTTGTTCGCAGTGACGACGTGGCAACCGCGTTCGAGCGCACGCTCGACGAACTCCGCGGCGAGTGTCGTCCCGCCCATCGTCTCGACGACGAGATCGATACGATGATCGGCGAGCAGAGCGTTCGCCGAATCGATGAGCAAGGAGCGTGGGATTCCCTCGGCACGAGCGGTAGCGAGCGAGCGCACGGCGATGGCGTGGACGGTATGGTCGACGCCGTAGACGCGCGGTTCTTTCGCCAATAAGCGCTGGGCGACGCCGCCGCCGACGACGCCGCAGCCGAGAATACCGATACCGATTGATGCTTGCATGGGTCTGCCTCCTGGTGAGATGAGGAAAGCGACTGAGGAAATGAAAGCGCCCCCGTCGCTGCTGCGACGGGGGCGCCTAGGTCGATGGTGAGCGCCGAGCGCTCTACGTCATCGCAAATGGCAACCTCGCCGTCGCGCGCTTGGCGGAACAGCAAGTGGACATTCGCGACGTGGACGAGATCATGGCGAGGATAGTACCCCATGTCCACGGATCCGTCAAGCGAGGAGTTGTCGTTAACGAAATCGTGACGCATGCCGACCTCGCGATTCGAAGGTGATGCTTGAATGCTCGGCAATCTCGCGGAGACGCTGTGCCGTTGGGTGCGGCCGTACTGGAAAGGTATGTGGACACGGATGAGTATCTCCTCGATTACCTCCGCTTCGGTAGGGGTACAGAGCGCCGTCAAGTCGCTCGTTACGACGCAACAGGAAGCGCAGTCGGAGGCGACTGCCGGCATTAAAGATGGTGACGAAAACGTCGGCACCAACGTCAACCAAACCGCATAGCGCACCTTCAACGGTTGGAGGGACGCGAGCGTTGCAAGCGCACGCGTCCTTTTTATTTCCTACGACAATTCGCGAAGAACCAAGCCTCGCGCACTCGGGCGTAGGCGCAGCGTCTCGCTCGCGATACCGGCATCGGTAAAGCGCGCCCGCAACTCCTCGCCGATACGCCGTGCATCCGCGCGTCCATCGAGCAACGCGACGACCGTTGGCCCCGCACCGGAGAGCGCAACGCCCCGCACGCCGGGCGCGTCGTAGGCGAGGAGCGCGGGCAATCCGGGAATCTTTGCGGCGCGATAGGGCTGATGGATGCGGTCGTTCATCGCCGCGCGCAGGCAATCGAGCTTGCCCGATGCGAGTGCAGCTCCGAGCAATGCGGCCCGCTGTACCGAAAACACGGCGTCGGCGCGCGAATAGCGCGCTGGCAGCAGCGAGCGTGCCGCAGTGGTTGAGAGGTCGATCTGCGGAATCGTGAAGAGCGCGATCGTATCGCGTAGCGGCGGCAAGCGCACGACGTTGCGCGCGTCGCACGCGATGGTGGTGCCTCCATAGAGGGCGGCGAGGGCGTTATCGGGATGCCCCTCGAGTTTGCAGGCGAGCGCGGCGATCCGCGAGCGGTCGATGCGATTCCCCGCCGCTCGTTCTGCGATGCCAAGCGCGAGTATCGTCGCGGCGGCGCTCGATCCCAACCCGGCCCCGAGCGGAATGGCGTTGGTAATATCGATGCGGATGCACGGAAGAGCGCCGATGCTATGCATCGCACGTTCGATCGCCTCGCGCAATCCGTCGTGTGTCGGCGCCTGCGGCCCCGGAGCGAAATGCAACGCGAATCGACGCGCCGGTGCGACCGTCGCTTGCATGCGCAGCGCGAGCGCTATACCGACCGAATCGAAACCAGGGCCGAGGTTCGCGCTGCTCGCCGGTGTGCTTACCTGAAAGCTAGGCGTCGGCATCGCGACGATCTGCGACGCGCAGGCTCGCGTCGCTATCTTTGAGCACGTGCCCGGTCAATACCGCGACGATATCGTCGTGCTCGCCGATCGTGCCCTCGGCGCGTAGCCGCACGATCCCGGCGAGCGTCGCCGCGGAGGCCGGTTCGCAGCCGATCCCGGCCGCGCCGATCCGCCCCTTCGCGGCATCGATCTCGTCGTCGCTCACGGCGATTGCGGCTCCGTGCGATGCGTCGAGCTCCGCACGCGCCTTTCGCCACGATCGTGGGGCACCGACGGCGATCGCGCTTGCAATCGTATGCGGGGCGATCGGCACGAGATCGGCGCCGGAGCGATAGAGCTCGACAAAGGGTGCAGCGCCCTCGGCTTGCACGACGGCGATGCGCGGGAGACGGTCGATCAGCCCGAGCGCGCGTGCTTCGCGAAATCCCTTGCCAATCGCACTGGAGTTCCCGAGATTTCCCCCGGGTACGACGACCCAATCGGGAACGCGCCACGAGCGCGCTTCGAGGATGGCAAACGAGGTGCATTTTTGCCCTTCGAGCCGATAGGGGTTGATCGAATTCACGACGGCGGCGCCATCGCCCGAGCGCGAAGTGAGTTCGGCGAGCGCATCGTCGAACGAGCCCTCCACTTCGACGACGCGTACTCCGTAATCGCGCATCTGCGCGAGTTTTGCCCCGGAGATTTTACCGCGTGGAACCAACGCATGGGCCTCCATGCCGGCACGTGCGGCGTACGCCGCCATCGAAGAGGCCGTATTCCCGGTGCTCGCACAGATCGCACGGGTTGCGCCCTCGGCGCGGGCGGCCGAGATGGCGACGGTCATCCCGAGATCTTTGAACGAACCCGTTGGGTTCATCCCGAGGTGCAAAAACGCGAGTGCGGCGATGCGTTCGCGCGCGGCGATCTCCGGCACGTCGTAGAGCGGCACGTTTCCTTCGGCGAGCGTGACGACCGACGCATGCGGAATCGGCGGCAGTAACTCGCGCCAGCGCCAGATGCCGCTACGATCGAGCGGATCGTTGCTCGCGCGGCGACGGGCGACCATCGCTGCATACTCGCGTGCTGCCGGTGCATCGGGTGCATCGGCTTGCAATGCAAACTCGAGCAGCTCGCCGCAGGCAACGCAGGGGAGATCGTGACGCTGGGCGGGTGCGTTACAGGTGCTGCAACGCAATTCGTAGCGCGCGATCATGCTGCGTTCCCGATGCGTTCGAATGGAAGGTTGGGATCGGCGGCGAGATGGAGGGGATCGACGCGGACTGCCTCGCCCTGCGCCTCGGCGGCGGCGGCGATCATCGCGGCGTTGTCGGTGCAGTAGGCGAGCGATGGAACGAAAAGTTCGATGCCGTTCCGCTGCGCCCACGCCCGCAACGATGCCTGTAACAACGAGTTTGCCGCAACGCCGCCGGAGAGCGCGACGGCGCGAAACGATCCGCGCGCAAACGCCGCCGCGACGCGAGCCACGAGCACCTCGACGACCGCCGCCTGAAAACTCGCAGCGACATCTTCGCGGCGAACGCCTGCGTTCTCGGGGCGTTCGAGAAAGTAGCGAACCGATGTCTTTAACCCCGAAAACGAAAAATCGAGCGCATCGCCCTCGGGGCGATAGCGCGGGAAGGCGATCGCGCGCGCGTCGCCGTCGCGGGCGAGCGCATCGAGTGCCGGCCCACCGGGAAAACCCAGGCCGAGGAGGCGCGCGGTTTTATCGAAGGCTTCGCCGGCGGCATCGTCCCGCGTTTTCCCGAGGACGCGTAGTTGCATCGCTCCGTCGACGGCGACGAGTTGCGTGTGCCCTCCGGAGACCAACAATGCGAGAAACGGATAGGGCGGCGCTTCACTGCGCGAAAGAAAGGGCGCGAAGAGATGCCCGTGCAGATGGTTGACGGCATAGAGCGGGCGTCGCGCGGCGAAGGCCAACGCCTTTGCGGTTGCCACCCCGACGAGAAGGCTGCCGATCAGCCCCGGACCGTAGGTGACCGCGATACCGTCGCATCGCTCGAGCGTTATCTGCGCGCGATCCAGCGTGTGTTCGACCGCCGCGGAGAGCAGCGCCAGGTGCGCCCGGCTCGCAATCTCCGGCACGATGCCGCCATACGCACGATGAAACTCATCCTGGTTCGTCGAGACGTTCGCGAGCACGTCGCGTCCGTCGCGGACGATCGCGACGGCGGTATCGTCGCAGGAGGTTTCGATTCCCAGCAGCAGCATCGTCGCTAGGTTGGCGCTCGGCTCGCTCCTCTCCGCTTACGCGATGATGCTCGCATCGTGACGATCGCGCGCGGCACGCAACGCGCCGGGGCCGGCGCGGCAGATGTAGGCCGCCTCCGCGCCGCCCTCGCGAGCAGCAATTGCGGCACGAAGTTTCGGGCGCATGCCGTCGCGGCACTCGTCGCTATCGAGAAACGCACGAGCGCTCTCCGGCGAAAAGCGGTCGATTCCGCTGCCGGGGTCGCTTGCAACCGCGCGCACGCGGGTGATATCGGTGACGAAGAAGAGCGCGCTCGCTCGCAGCGTAGCGGCGACCGCAGCGGCGGCTTCGTCGGCGTTGACGTTGAGTGCCGCCGCTCGGTCGATCTCGAGTGCGAGCGGCGCGAGCACCGGGATCGCCGGCATCGCGAGAATCGCCGCAAGCAGACGCGGATCGCAGATGACCCGCTCGCCGACGGCGCCGAGCCGCCCCTCGAAACGCGTACTCCGTCGCGCCTGCAACGTTCCGTCATCTTCACCGGAGATGCCGACGGCGCGCGCGCCGCGCGCGCGTAATGCTCGGACGATCCGCTTGTTGATCGTCGCGCAGAGCAGCATTTCAACGACGGCGAGGCTCCGTTCGTCGGTCGCGCGCAGGCCGTCGATCCGCTCGCCCTCGATCGAGCGCTCGCGGAGAGCCTCGTCGATCTCCGGGCCGCCCCCGTGGACGAGCACGATGCGCTCGCCGGCGGCATGGAGGGCGGCGATCTCGTCGAGGAGGGGGTCGCTCGGCTCCGCCCCTGGGCGAGTGCTTCCACCGTATTTCACCACCGAGATCCTCGGGGGTATTGCATATGTATGCGTCATATGCATAATAATACACATAATGATCGCCACAAGGCTAGCCCCTCACCTCCGTTTGCAGGGACGGCACTTCCTCGACCTCGCCGAGTTGCTCCCCGCGGAGTTTCTCGCCCTCATGCGTCTGGCGCGCGAGCTCAAAAGCGATGCCTCGGTCGCAACCCGTGCCCTCTTGCGCGGGCGCACCTTGGCGATGCTCTTCGAAAAACCGAGCCTGCGGACGCGCGTCTCCTTCGAGGTCGCCGTAACCTCGCTCGGCGGCCAGGCACTCTTCGCAACCGGCAGCGAGATGCTCCTCGGCACGCGCGAATCCCCCGAAGACGCGGCGCGGGTGCTCTCCCGCTACGTCGATGCCGTGGTCGTTCGCACGCACGAACACGAGCCGCTCGAACGCTTCGCCGCCGCCGCGAGCGTCCCGGTCATCAACGGGCTCTCCGCGCTCTATCATCCGTGTCAGGCCTTCGCGGATGCGTTGACGATGGAAGAGCGCTTCGGTTCGCTCGAAGGTTTGCGCGTCGTCTATCTCGGCGATGCTCGAAATAATGTCGCCACATCGCTCGCGCAGGCGGTCGTCATGCTCGGCGGTTCGATGCGCTTTGCCTCGCCCTTAAGCCATCGGCCGAGCGAAGCGACGCTCGAACGGCTCGCAGAGCTCGGTGCGAGCAGCGGTGGTCGCGCGCGTGCATTTACCGATCCCGTGCGCGCGCTCCGCGGCGCCGACGTCGTCTATACCGATGTTTGGACCTCGATGGGCGAGGAGCACTTGCACGAACGCAATGCAGCGATGCTGTTACCGTACGCGGTAACCGAACGCTCCTTCGCCTACACGGCGCCGCACGCCGTCTTCATGCATTGCTTGCCCGCGCACCGCGGACAAGAAGTCGCAGCCGCCGTCATCGACGGCTCGCGCAGCCTGGTCTTCGACCAAGCTGAAAATCGTCTCCACGCGCAACGGGCGTTGCTCGTCGCGCTGATCACCGATGGGAAGGGAACATCATTATGAAGGAGCGTCGTCAACGCGCGATTCTCACGTTGGTTGCAACGCGACCGATTCATTCACAGGAAGAGCTCGTCGCGCTTCTCGCCGCGCAGGGTTTCGATGCCGTCCAAGCGACCGTTTCGCGCGATATCAAAGAGCTCGGGCTGGTGAAGGTGCCGGTGAAGAGCGAGCGTGGCGATGAAGCGCTCTTTAAATACGTGCTTCCGAATGCGACGGTTCAGTACGCCAGTCGCCTCCATCGGGTCGTTGCCGAACTCGTTCTCGCCGTCGAAGGGAGCGCGAACCTCATCGTGCTCAAAACGCCGCCGGGGAGCGCGATGATGGTCGCCTCGGCGATCGACGATGCCGGTTGGCCCGAGATTCTCGGAACGATCGGCGGCGACGACACGATTCTCGTCATCGTGCGCGATGCGAAAACGATGCCGATGATCGTCCAGCGCTTTCGCGATCTCGGCGCGGAGGGCGAGGCGTGAGTACGATCGTTCTTGCGTATTCGGGAGGGCTCGATACCTCGGTTCTGCTCAAACGTCTCCTGCTCGAAGGCCACGATGTGATCGCGCTCACCGCCGATCTCGGCGAGAGCGACGCGGCGACCGGCGATGCGGCCGCAGATGCAATCGAGGCGATCTCGGCGAAGGCGCGCGCGCTCGGAGCGCGTGATGCGGTCGCGCTCGACGTGCGCGAGCGCTTCTTTCACGAGTACGTTCTGCCGGCATTCGCTGCGAACGTACGCTATGAAGGTTGTTATCCGCTCAGCGCCGCGCTCTCGCGCCCATTGATCGCAGCGTTGCTCGTCGAAACCGCGCGCGCATACGGCGCCGACGCGGTCGCGCATGGTTGCACGGGGAAAGGGAACGATCAGGTGCGTATCGAGTTGGGCGTGCGTGCGCTCGACCCAAGAATCAAGGTGCGTGCGCCGCTCCGCGAATCTCCGCTCTCGCGCCCCGATGCGATCGCCTATGCCGCCGAACACGGCATTCCAATCGCACAGAGCGCGGCGAAACCCTATTCGATCGACGCGAATCTCTGGGGGCGCTCCATCGAAGCCGGCGTTCTCGAAGATCCGTGGGTCGCACCGCCCGAGGATGCCTTCGGTTGGACCGCTTCACCGCAGGATCGCCCCAGCACGGCAGAAGAGATCGTCGTGCTCTTTCGCGAGGGCGTTCCGCTCGTCGCGGGGATCTCGGGGGCGCCGTTACTCGCTCGGCTCAACGCGCTCGGCGGAATGCATGGCATCGGTCGGATCGATCTTATCGAGGACCGAGTGATCGGTTTGAAATCGCGCGAGCTCTACGAGGCACCGGCGGCGACGATCTTACTCGCCGCACGCGAAGCGCTCGAACGGCTCGTCCTCACGCGCGACGAACTGCGTTTTAAGGCCGGCGTCGACCGCAAATATGGAGAGCTCGTCTACGATGGGCTCTGGCATTCACCGTTGCGTGCGGCCTTCGATGCATTCAATGCCGTTTCGAGCGTACGACTCTCCGGTGAGGTTCGCCTGCGTCTCTATCAGGGTAGCGCGACGGTCGTCGGCGTTCGTTCGCCGTTCGCGTTGTACGATGAAGGCTTGGCAACCTACGGAGCCGGCGATCGTTTCGACCACCATGCTGCCGATGGGTTCATCCACCTGGCGGGGCTGCCGCTCGATCGTCTGGCGCAGGTCGCTGCGGTTGCCGCAGGGTGAGCGCCGATTCGTTGCAATGGGGCGGTCGCTTTCATAGCGCGCCCGACCCGGCATTGCTCGCATTCGGGTCGTCCTTCGAAGACGATCTGCTGCTCGCGCGGTTCGATCTGCAAACCTCGCAGGCGCACGTCCGTGCATTGCTCGGGGGCGGAACGATCCCACCGGAGATCTTCGACGCGCTCGTAGCGGCGCTCGATCGCATCGCCGAGGAGATCGAGGACGGAACCTTTACCGCGTGGGCGAGGAACGGAGCCTTCGAGGATATTCACGGTGCGATCGATGCCCGCGTTCGCGAGATCGACGATCTCGCGGGGCGTTGGCTCCATGCCGGGCGGAGCCGCAACGATCAAGTCGCAACCACGTTGGCACTCTACGCTGCATCGCGCGCGCGGGAGGGCGTCGCTCGCACGACGGCGATCGCACGAGCTCTTGCCTCGCGCGCACGCATCGTACTCGAGCAAGGAAGCGTTCTCGCCGGTACGACGCACGGCCAACCCGCGCAACCAATTTTGCTCGCCTTTTGGCTGCAGGCGGCGGCCGAGCCGTTCGTTCGGAGCGCGCGACGTTTTGCGGCGCTCGCTCGCGACGCGATGGAGGCGATGCCCTTAGGTTCGGGGGCGCTCGCCGGGAGTTGCATTCCGCTCGATCGCAGCGCTGCCGCGCAGTACCTCGGTTTCGCGCGGCCCTCTCGTAATGCGCTCGATGCGGTGGGAACGCGAGATGTTCTGTTCGCGTGTGCCGATGCGTGGGCGACGAGTTGCGTGCCCGCCGCGCGCGTCGCTGCAGAGATCGTTATCTGGGCCTCTCCGCTCTTCGGCTACGTTCGCGTCGGCGATGCATCTGCGAGCGGCTCGAGTTTGATGCCGCAGAAGCGGAATCCCGATATCTTCGAACTCGTGCGCGCCGGTACCCAACGCGCGCTAGCCGATGCGCGTTCGGCCTGGGCCGCGAGCGCCGCCGTTCCGCTCTCGTACCACCGCGATCTCCAAGAATGCAAGCAGAGCGCGATCGCGGCGATCGAACGCGCCGATGCGATTCTTTCGGCCTTCGCGCGAGCCTTTGCAGATCTCGAATTCGACGTCGAAGCGATGGAACGCCGTGCGACCGACGGGTATACGCTCGCGACCGATCATGCCGACGCGCTCGTTCGCGGCGGGGTCGATGCGCGGCGAGCGCATCGATTGGTCGGCGAACGGGTCGCCATCGCCGAAGCGCAGGGGCGAGCGTTCGACGCGAGCGATCTCCATGCGCTCGGTGCGCACCTTGGCGTGACCGCGCTCTCCGCGCCGCTCGATGCGCGTGCGAGTGTCCTTGCAAAAGTCACCGACGGATCGACCTCGCCCGAAGCCGTCGCTCGAGCGCTCGACGCACTGGAGCGCGAGCTCTCCGAATGCGAGGCGTCGGTATGACGCGCGTACACGTTTGGGGTGCGGCAGGGTACGCTGCCGCGCAAGCGATCGAATGGATTGCAGCGCACCCACGCCTCGAGCTCGGACTTCTCGAGAGCAAGAGCCACGCGGGAACGCTGCTCGGCGAGAGTTTTACAGCGTTTCGGCGCAGCGATCTGCGCTTTGCAGAGAGTGGGAGCATCGCTTCGGAACTCGCGTCGGGCGAGATCGTCCTTGCCGCTGGCGCGCACGGGCAGGGGCGCGATACGGTGGAGGGCTTTCTCGATCGCGGCGCTCGCGTCGTCGATCTCTCGGCCGACTTTCGCTTCGACGAACGCGCGGCGTACGGCCTTGCCGAATGGAACCGCGACGCGATCGCCGCGGCCGAGCTGGTCGCAAATCCCGGATGCTACCCGACGGCATCGTTGCTGCCGCTGCTACCGTTAACCGCAGCCTTTGCGCCGCTGGCGATCGTCATCGATGCGAAGAGCGGAATCACGGGTGCGGGGCGGAGGCCCGCGCTCGGCTCGATGTTCGCCGAAGTCGATGGAGAGATTCGCGCGTACGGGCTCTCCGGGCATCGCCATCAATCCGAGATCGAACGGGCGCTCGCGTTGCGTGGTTGCGAGAGCCCACTCACCTTTACCCCGCACGTCGTTCCGCTCGCTCGAGGCATGCTCGCGGATATCTATCTCGTGCTCGATCGCGCTCCCGATCCGCATGCGGTCGAATCCGTGTTGCAGGATGCCTATCGCGCCTCGCCATTCGTACGGATCCTCGAACGGGGAGGCGCGCCGAGCGTCGCTGCCGTCGTCGGTACGAATGACGCCGAGATTGCCGTCGACCTTTGCGGTAAGACGATTCGCGCGATCTGCGCGATCGATAATCTCGGCAAAGGCGCCGCCGGTCAGGCGCTTCAGAACATCAACATCATGCTCGGATACCCCCAAGAGGAGGGCTTTCATGCTCGCAGCGTCGCAGCCTGAACTTCAAGATCGCATTGTCGCGCTGCGCGGAGGAATCGGGAGCGTGCCCGGCCTCCGCGTGAGCGGCGTCCATGCCGGCATCAAACGGCGCAAACGCGACCTCGCCTTGATCGCGTTCGACCGAGAGCAAGCGTGCGCTGCGGTCGTTACCACCAACGACGTCAAAGCGGCACCGATTACGGTTAGCAGCGAGCATCTCGCGTCGGGTATGGGTGTGCGTGCGTTGGTCTGTAATTCGGGCTGCGCGAATGCTTGCACCGGCGAACGCGGCGATCGCGACGCGCGCGCGACGGCCGCACAGGCCGCAGCGTTGCTCGATATAGCGCCGCAACAGGTCATCGTCGCATCCACCGGGGTTATCGGCGTGCCGTTGCCGCTCGACCGGGTCCAGCGCGGCCTCGAACGTTGCGTCGACCAACTCGATGAAGGCTTAAAGGCGGCGCACGATGCCGCCGAGGCGATCATGACCACCGATCGCGTGCCGAAACTTTCGGCATACGCGTTCTACCACGATGCAAAGCGCTATACGATCGGCGGTATCGCTAAGGGCTCGGGAATGATCGCTCCGAATATGGCGACGATGCTGGCGTTTCTCGCGACGGATTTCCCCGCCGCGCAGGGAGAGTTGCAGCGCTCGCTCGCGGCGGCAGTCGACGGAACCTTCAATATGATCTCGGTCGATGGTGATATGTCGACCAACGACGCCGTCTATCTCTGCGCGCCTCAAGGGACCCAACCTCTTCCTGCGATCTTCGAACAGGTCTTAGGAAAAGTCGCGCTCGATCTCGCGTTGGCGATGGTCGACGATGGTGAGGGTGCGACGAAACGCTTGGAGGTACGTATCGTCGGTGCGCGCGATTCCGGCCAAGCACGTGTGGTTGCGCGAGCGATCGTCAATTCGAGTTTGGTGAAGACCGCACTCTACGGCGAAGATCCGAATTGGGGAAGAATCATTGCTGCAGCGGGCGCGGCGCGGATCGGCTTGGAACCGCATGTGTGGTCGCTCGCACTGAACGATCGCTGTTGGGTCGAGCGCGGAGGTATAGAAACACTCTCCGAGGCTGAGGCTCACCGGGAGTTAGAGGAGCGCGAGATCGTCGTAACGCTCGATCTCGGTCTCGGCGACGCGATTGCAACGGCGTGGGGATGCGATCTCTCGCGCGATTACGTACGTATCAACGCGAGTTATCGCACGTGAACGATTCCGCGCTCCTCGCCAACTATTCGCGCGCGCCGGTGCGCTTCGTTGCGGGCGAAGGCTGTTATCTGATCGATGAGAGCGGCCGACGCTATCTCGATGCGATCGCCGGCATCGCCGTCTGCGCGCTCGGTCACGCCCATCCCGGCATCGCCGAGGCAGTTGCCCGCCAAGCAAAAACGTTGGTGCACGCGAGCAATCTCTATTATCACGAGCCCTCGGGCGAGCTCGCCAGCGAGCTTACTCGGCGCTCCGGCTTCGCGCGCGCGTTTTTCTGTAACTCCGGAACCGAGGCCAATGAAGCGGCGATCAAACTCGCACGGAAGGCGGCATATCGACGCGGGGAGAGCGAACGTACCACGATCCTCGCCTTTAGCGGCGGTTTCCACGGCCGTACCCTCGGTGCGCTGGCAGCGACGGCGAACCCGGAGTATAAAGTCGGCTTCGAACCGCTCCCCGGCGGCTTTGCCTGGGCTCCCTTTAACGACGTCGACGCACTCGACGGAGCGATCGACGAGCGCACCGCAGCGTGCATCGTCGAACCCGTGCAGGGCGAGAGCGGCGTTCACCCGGCCTCGGCCGAATTTCTCGGTGAACTTCGTCGCCTCTGCACCGAGCGCGGCGCGCTCCTGATTTTCGACGAAGTCCAATGCGGAATGGGGCGTCTAGGAAATCTTTTCGCTTTCGAGAGCGTCGGCGTGCGCCCCGACCTCGTGACGATGGCGAAAGCGCTCGGTAACGGCCTACCAATCGGCGCGATGCTCGTCGATGGCGCGCTCGCCGATGCATTGCAACCGGGCGATCACGGTTCGACCTTCGGTGGCTCCCCCGTCAGCGCGGCGGCCGCTCTCGCACACTTGCGGATTCGCGACGAACTCGATCTCGATACCCACGTACGCGCGGTCGGCGCGTATGCATTCGCGCAATTATCGATGCTGGCGCGAGGCTTCCCAGCGCATTTCGAAACGCCGCGAGGGCGCGGCCTTCTACTGGGCTTGCCCGTTCGCGAGCCCTATCGCGCCGCGGAGCTCGCCGGAGAAGCGCGCGAACAGGGGCTCTTGCTGGGAGTAGGCGGGGGAAACTCGCTGCGCCTCGCTCCACCCTTGATCGTATCGGTCGAGGAGATCGACCGTATCGTCGAGACGCTAGGAACGGTCGCTGCGGGGATGGGCGCTCCCGCTGCGAAGTAGGTAGGTATGACTACGATTGAGGAATTGCGTCGGCTTCCGTCACCTGCGCCGCGGCCACAGGCGCTCGCATACGATGGCTCGACGCTGTGGATGGGCTCGGTGGCGACGGGGCGGCTCTACGCGATCGATCCGCTGCATTGGACCGTGCACGAAGAAGTGCAGGCCCCCGGAATGCCGTGGGGCATGGCCGTCGTGGGCGGTGAGTTGCGTGTCGTTTGTGGTTTTGGTGAGGACGACGATCGCTATATCTGTCGCTTTATTCCAGGGCATGGGTTTAAAGAGAACGAGAAGATTGCGTGCCCGGATTTCACCGGTTCGCAGTTAGGATATGATGGTGAGATGCTCTTTCTTTCGCAATTTTACAATAGCCGAGTGCTCGAACTCGACGCTCACGGCGGAATCGTTCGGAGTATCGATGCACCACGGCAGATCTGCGGGCAGACCATCCTCGACGGAACGATCTATTTATTGACGACCGCCGATGAGACGAAACCGGAATATTTCATCACGCAGGTCGATGCGCGCGGTACCGTCCCTCGCACGCGCGATCTCGCCGTCGTCCCGTTTCACGCTCGATCGCTCGCCTTCGATGGCTCCCGATTCTGGACGAGCCACCGCGAAGCGCACGAAATCGTCGCGTTTGCCGATCCACGATAAGCGTTGCTAATCGAGAACTTCGTCGCGGCGTTCGGGCGTAACCAGAAATCCGAACGCCGCTAAGGCGGCTACCGCTACGAGAACGACGACGGCGATCGCCGCGAGCGCGCGCGCATAATCCGCTCCCCCGCCGGGCAAGGCAAAGGAAGTCGCAGCGATCGTCGCCTCGATCTGCGCCGCGCCTGCCGAAAGCAAGTTGCCGATTTGGTAGACCGTTCCCGGAAAGAAGCCGCGCAGGAGCGGCGGCGATATTTCGTTGAGATGTGCCGGCACGATCCCCCACGCCCCTTGAACCGCAAATTGCATCGCGAAGGCACCGGCGGCGAGAGCGGGGATGCTGCCTGCGAACGCCCAAAGTGGAATTGCCGCTACACCCAACAATGCTGCAACGATGATGCCGATGCGCCGCCCAACTCGCTGCGAGAGAGCGCCGAAGGCGATCCCGCCGAGGATCGCACCGATTGCGGCAACGATCGCTAAGAGTGAGACGACGCTCGGTGAGAAACCGTGTTGCTTCTGGAGAAAGGTGGCATAGAGATCCTGTGTCCCGTGCGACATGAAGTTGAATGCCGTCATAAAGAGCACGGCGTAGAACATGAGCGGCAGAGATTTGACGGTTGCGATTCCGCGGCTGTTGACGATATCGGGGCGTTTACCGGCGGCGGCCCACGTCGGCGATTCCTCGACATGTCGGCGGATGAAGAAGAGCAAGATTGCGGGGAGCACGCCGATGATAAAAAGCGCGCGCCAGCCCCACGGCGTCCATGTAAAGACGACGAAGTTTGCGACCGCTGCGAGCAGATAACCAACCATGTAGCCTTCTTGCAGGAGGCCGCTGAGAATACCGCGCGTCTTCGTGGGGAGGCTCTCCATCGTCAACGCCGCGCCGAGCCCCCATTCGCCGCCCATTGCGACGCCGAAGAGTATTCGCAGGATGAGAAAAACGCTGTAATTCGGTGAAAACGCGGTCGCCAACTCCAGCAAAGAAAAGAGCGCGATATCGATCATCAGCGGTATTCGGCGCCCGAAGGTGTCGCCGAGCGCGCCGAACAGTATCGCACCGAACGGGCGTGCGGCGAGCGTAAGCGTTATCGCCAGCACGATCTCGGGGATCGAGCGATGAAAATCCGTGGCGATTTTGGTGACGACGAAGGTGACGATGAAAAAGTCGAATGCGTCGAGCGTCCAGCCTAAAAAGGCCGCGATAAAACTCGTTTTCGCGCGGCGATCGAGCGAACGAATCGCCGCGAGCGTACTCACGACTCGTTACGGCGAGGCTGAGGCCGCCGGGCTCGCGCTCGCACTCGCACCTGGACTCGCGCTTGCGCTCGCATCTGGACTTGCATTAGCGCTTGCGCTCGCAGCTGGGCTCGGCGATGGTGTCGTGGGGCGCTCATCTCCGTAGAGCACCAATAGCCACGTTTCGCCTTTCTTGATCGTCAGCTTCGGTGTGAGGAACGAAAAAGTCAACGTCGTTCCCTTCAGGGTCGAGGTGTCGTAGGTGCCGATAAAGGTGTCGATGGATTTCTTTTTGCGATGAATCTCTTGAAAGAGTTGAACCGCGAAGCCGCGACCGGGAATCTGCGCCTTCGGAAGCGTGTAATCGATGCGCGCTCCTCCGGAGATCGTCGTATCGGCGCTCGTCGTCAATCGGAGCGCCACGAGCGCGACGGTGCCGGCGCTCTTGGTATCGGGTTTCACCATTGCGGGGGCATCGCTGGTGAGCGCCTCGATATGGAGCGTTATTTCGGGGCCGGCGGGCGACGCACTCGCCTTTGGACTCGGCGAACCGGATGGGCTCGACGAGGGCGAGGTGCTCGGGGTCGGCGTCGGGGTCGGCGTCGGCGTCGGGGTCGGGCTGGGACTTGGCGTCGGCGAGGCCGATTTCCCTGAGGTCCCGGGCGAGCCCGAAGCGCTCGGGCTCGGCGATGGGGTCGGCAGATCGAAAGCGAGCACGCAGCTAAAGCCCTTGCTCGCCGGGCATCGCATCCCCGAGGCTGCCTGTGAGACGGGATAGGTGACCGTATCGCCGGGTGGCGGAGTTGGCACCGGCGCGGTTTTGCCCGGCGAAGCGGCAGGATTGGTAGCGGGAGTCGGAGCGAGCCCTCCTGGTGTGAAGCCGTTCGGTGGAGCGGTGCCACCGCTCGCGAAGTTTCCCGAGCAGGCACCGAGCGCGAGCGTGAGTGAGAGGGCGGCGATCGCCGCAATCGTTCTCGGCTTCATCGGCTGCGTGCCTCGATCTCGGTGCGCAATTCGTCGGCGAAGGCCTGCGGGGTCATGCTGCGTTTCTCTTCGTTACCACGCTGGTTCACGTTAACGGTGCCGTCGGCAAACTCTTGTTTTCCGACGACCAGAATATAGGGCACGCGTTGGGTTCTCCAATGGCGGATTTTGTAGCCGATCTTCTCGTTGCTCTCGTCGACCTGCGCGCGGAAACCCTGCTCGTGTAACGAGCGTGCGACCGAGCGAGCGTACTCGAGCTGATGTTCGGAGATCGGGGCGACGACGGCCTGGATCGGCGCGAGCCAGGTTGGGAATGCCCCGCCGAAATGTTCGATGAGGATGCCGAAGAAACGCTCCATCGAGCCGGCGAGCGCGCGATGGATCATGACCGGGACGTGCTCGTTCCCGTCGCTTCCGCGATATTTCAGGTCGAAGCGTTGCGGTAACACAAAATCGACCTGAACCGTGCCGAGCTGCCATTTCCGTCCGATCGCATCGCGCACGTTGATATCGAGTTTCGGTCCGTAGAAGGCGCCGCCGCCGTCATCGATCTCGAATGCGACGCCTTTACTCGCGAGAGCGGCGCGGATCGCATTTTCGGCGATCTCGTCGGTCTCCACGCGATCTTTCGCCTCGCGTTTCGAGAGGACGTACTGGAAATCGTTGAAGCCGAAGGCATCCATCAGGCGGAGCGCCTCGTCGAGCGTCTGCTCGAACTCCGATTGTAGTTGCTCGGGCATGCAGAAGAGATGTGCGTCATCCTGCGTGAAGCCGCGCACGCGGGTGAGGCCGTGCAGCACGCCGCTCCGTTCGTAGCGATAGACCGTTCCGAATTCCGAATAGCGAATCGGCAACTCGCGGTAGGATCGCGGTTTATCGCGAAAGATAAGAATGTGCCCAGGGCAGTTCATCGGTTTGAGACGAAAGCGCTGCTCCTCCACCTCGAGCGCTCCGAACATGTTCTGGGCGTAATTGTCGAGGTGCCCCGAGATTGCGTAGAGCCGTTCGCTCATGACGTGCGGGGTAACGACGGGCTGATAACCGCGCTCGCGCAGACCTTCGCGAATAAATTGTTCGACGATCCCGCGCACGGTGGCGCCCTTCGGGTGCCAGAAGATCAGGCCGCCGCCGGCATCCTCTTCGATCGAGAAAAGATCGAGTTCGACCCCGAGCTTGCGGTGGTCGCGCTTTTGGGCCTCTTCGATCTGTGCCAGATAGGCGTCGAGCTGCTCCTGCGTCGGCCAGGCGGTGCCGTAGATGCGTTGCAGCATCGCGTTCTTCTCGTCGCCGCGCCAATAGGCGCCGGCGACCGAGGTGAGCTTGAGCGCGCGGAGATCTCCGGTACTCTCGGCGTGCCCGCCGCGGCAGAGATCGGTAAAAGCGCCGATGGTATAGAGCGTGATTGGATCGCCTGCGGGGATCGCTTCGGCGAGCTCGACTTTATACGGGTTACTTTTAAAATGGGCGATCGCTTGCTCGCGCGTGACGCGCTCCCCGGTCATCGGGTAGTTCGCGGCGACGATCTCGCGCATTCGCGCCTCGATCCGCTCGATATCCTCCGGCGTAAACGGCGTCGCACGGTCGAAATCGTAGTAGAAGCCATTCTCGATCGCCGGGCCGATGGTCGGCTTGGCGTCGGGGAAGCAATCTTGCACCGCGTACGCGAGAACGTGCGCGGCCGTATGGCGGAGCGCGGCGAGTGCCGCCTCGTGCGCCTGGTCGTTATCGGGCATCCCTGCGGGTTCGGCGCCGATGGGGGGGCGGGCCTTGCGCCGCCGCCTTAATGACTCTTAAGGGTTCCATAAGCCAGCGTTTACCAGCGCGTCGTATGCTCTCGGGGAGGGCACGCGGAGGCGAGCCCGAGCGTCGTATCGCACTCGTCATCGTCCATGAAGGGAATTACATGCGTAAGTTCACCGCCGTCGCACTTGCAGCCGTGTTCGCACTCGGCTCGTTCGCTGCGGCGCGGGCCGCGACTCCGGTCCTCGAGACCGGCTCGTCGCTGCTCTATCCGCTGATGAATCTTTGGGTCGCCTCGTACCAGGCGAAAAACCACACCGTCCAAATCACCACGCAGAGCACGGGCAGTGGCACGGGCATTTCGCAGGCAATCGCCGGCGTCGCTCAGATCGGCGCCTCGGATGCCTATATGGGCGATCCGCAGATGCGCGGACACCGCATGCTCAACATTCCGCTCGCCATTAGCGCCCAGCAAATCAACTACAATATCCCTGGGTTGAACAACGTACACTTGCATCTCTCGGGCCCCGTTCTCGCCGGCATCTACATGGGCCGGATTAAGTATTGGAACGATCCGCAGATCAAGGCGCTCAATCGCCCCTACGCTGGCCGCCTGCCGCACCGGACGATCATTCCCATCCACCGTACCGACGGCTCGGGCGATACGTTCATTTTCTCGCAGTATCTTTCGTTCACCACGCCGATGTGGAGCCACGGCCCCGGCTACGGCACCTCGATCAGCTGGCCCTCGGTCTCGACAGCGGTCGGAGCGAACGGAAACCCCGGTATGGTTCAGGCCTGTAAAGCGACCCCGTTCTCGATTGCCTATATCGGCGTCAGCTTTATTAACGAAACCAATCACGCCGGACTTGGCTACGCGTTGCTCAAGAATCGCGCCGGACGCTTCGTCGCCCCGACCTCCTCGACGATCGGCTCGGCTGCGGCAGCGATGTACCCGAAGACCCCGCGCGACGAGCGCATCTCGCTGGTCTTCGCTCCGGGAGCGAACTCCTACCCGATCATCAATTACGAATATGCCATCGTGAATCCCCACCAGAAGAACGCGGAGACGCGCGAAGCGCTCGTGAAGTTCCTTTCGTGGGTCCTCGACCATAACGGCGGCCAGGAGATGCACTTCCTCAATGCCGTCCACTTCCTCCCGCTTCCGGCCTCGATTGCGAAATTGAGCCGGGCGCAGATCGCGCAGATCCACTAGGTTGGCAGGCCTTACGCCGACCGTAGGAAGGAACCGCCCGCGCCGCGTCGCGGTTCCTTTCTCACAATCGCCGGCCAGCGGAATGCTGGCCGGCGTTCTCACATCGATTGCCGCAGGGCTTTGCCTCCTGTTGGTCGTCTTGATGCTGGTCTTTTTGCTCTGGTATACCTGGCCTGCGATCCGGTATAACGGCCTGAGCATTCTCAACGATATAACCTGGAATATCGGCAACCAGTACGGTACGGGGAGTTCGGTGCATAACGGCGTCTCCGCGGAGCCCGGTGCCGAATTCGGCGGCCTGGTCTTCTTGGTGGGGACGCTTCTTTCGGCGCTTCTTGCGATGGTCTTCGCCGTACCGCTCGCCTTAGGTGTCGCGTTGACGATTGTCTATCGCCTGCCGGAGCGCTTGCGATTACCGACCAATGCGTTAATCGAATTAATGGCCGGTATCCCATCGGTCGTCTACGGCCTGTGGGGCACGATCGTATTGGTGCCGTGGATCGGCAACCGCGTCGCACCGTTCGTCACGCATCATTTCGGGTTCATTCCCTTCCTCGGAGGGGATGCCGGAAGTGGGAATGGTCTCTTCGCTGCGGCGATCGTCTTGGCGATCATGGTGATGCCGATTATGGTGGCAACCGTCCGCGACGTGTTGATGGCGCAGCCGAAGAGCTTCTACGAGGCGAGCATGGCACTCGGAAGTACCTCGTGGCAAGCCGTCACCCACGCGGTCCTACCGAGCGTCCGCACCGGAATCGTCGGCGCAATTCTCGTCGCTTTCGGCCGCGCGCTCGGTGAAACGATGGCCGTCCTCATGGTGGCCGGGAATGCGATCAATATTCTCCCGCATAATATTTTCTCGCCGATCAACACGATTGCTGCGGTCGTCGTATCGCAATTAGAGTCGGCAGTCAGCGATGCCAGCGGTGTCGCACAGCGTTCGTTAGCCGAACTCGCACTCGTCTTATTCGTCATCTCGCTGACGGTGAATACCGTCGCGCGCGTGGCGATACGCGGACAAGATCGGTCGCACTGATGGTCTCTCGCATCGCTCGCAACGTCGCCATCTCTCGCTTCTGGTGGGTGCTCTGCATCGCTTCGCTGGTCGGGGCATTGCTCGTGTTGCTCTCGCTCTTTGGGTTCGTCTTCGTACGCGGCATCGCGGCGATTCGCCCCGAGATCTTCTTTACCGTGACGCAAGGCATCGCCGGCGGGCTCGCCAACGCGATCGTGGGGACGTTGCTGCTGGTGACGCTGGCGATGGCGTTGGTCGTGCCGGTCGGCATCGGCGCGGCAATCTGGGTCACGCAGTTTGCGCCGGATCGCTTGCGCATCGTCGTGCGACTCTCGATCGACGTCCTCTTCGGCGTTCCATCGATCGTGGTTGGATATTTTCTTTACGTCGCATTGGTGGAGACGGCGGGCTGGGGATTCTCGCTCGTCGCCGGCTCGCTCGCGCTGGCGATCATTATGCTGCCGTACGTCTATCGCGCTGCCGACCTTGCGTTTTCGGCGGTGCCGCGCGATCTTGTGGAAGCCTCGGTCGCTTTGGGCGCTCGCCCGTTAACGACGTTCGTGCGCGTCGCATTTCCTTGGGCATTGCCGGGAACGCTGACGGGTCTGCTTATCGGCGTCGGCATCGCATTAGGCGAGACCGCACCGCTGATCTATACCGCCGGTTGGTCGAACTATATGCCGACGCTCGCTCCAACCCATTCGCCGGTGGGCTATCTCACCTACGTGGTGTGGACGTTCATCAACGAACCCTTCAAGCAGTCGCATCAACTTGCGTATGCCGCCGCCTTTCTACTGATGGTTGCGATCTTCGTTACCAATTTCGTCGCTCGTGCGGCGGTGGAGTACTGGGCCTCCCGCACCCGCTCCCACTCTTGATTCCGGGCTGAATCCGCCGATATCGTCGTTGCCGAAACGCTCGCGTACTTCACGTACGCGTCGCGCTTCGGCGCCTCGATCTCGACGAATTCAGCTCCGGAATCGCTTTGTCGCGTGCTGCAAGGACGGGGAGAGACGTGGAGACGACGGGGGAGAGGGAGAGATAAAGACGACGGGGAGATGATAAGGGGACGGGGAGAGACGTGAAGACGAGGGAGATATAGAGACGACGGGGTGAGACGAGCGATAATATATAAAGATGGTGTGGGCAGGATGAAGAAGCTACAATAAAGACGCCGGGGTGGGGAGAGAACGTACACAATGCAAGAACAACAAACGATCGCGCCCGGAGTGCTCCACGATGTTCCGGCGGATATGGGGGCGGCGTTGGTGTCCGATGCGAAAATTCTTGCAACGTGGAACGCGCTGACGCCGATCCAACGCAACGAGTGGGTTTGCTGGACGACGATCGTCAAAAGGCCAAAAACGAGAGCCGAACATATCGAGCGTATGCTCTCACAGTTGCGAGAAGGCGAACGGCAACCTTGTTGTTGGCCCGGATGTCCTCATCGTCGCCCGAGCGCGCAGAAGTGGTTCGAGGGGCGCAGAGCGCGCTCGCGTTAGTGGTTGTCGAGCAGCGGTGCGAAGCCTTTCGGCGGATGATTCTCCCCTGGAATGTGAACTGGAGTGACGCCGATCGTCCTGCAGGTCCACGGCGAAGGAATGCTGTCGACGACCTTCGTTGGAATCTCGGCGAGGCTCGCAGGTAGCAGGGCTTTCGTGCCCGCGAGACGCTCCGGATCGAATGCGCCGACGAGATTGCTTAATGCCGGGTTCGTGTCGCGCGGCCCGAGCGGCATGTAGATTTTCTCGTCCGGCAGCGAGGCGAGCGCCGGTAGGTGAAAGAGCGTTCCGAGAAACTTCACGAACGAGGCGTGGTCGGAGAGCTCGTTGACGATCGCGTGGTTGCGAGCGTATGGCGAGATGAGGATCGCCGGCACGCGCGGGCCGTCACCGCAGGCATGTCCGTCGAAACAACGCTCGAACTGCGGCGGCGGCACGTGGTCGTAGAAGCCTTCGGAGTCGTCCCAAAAGATAAAGATCGCAGAGCTCTTCCAATAGCGACTATGGGCGATCGTATCGACGACCTTTGCGACCATCGCTTCGGAGATCTGCGAATCGGAGTAGCCGGGATGGTCGTCGTCGCCGCGGAAGCGCGATTGAACGCGGGGGCTTGGGTTCGCGGGTTTAAACCCGAATGGGTTTTTCTTGCCGCCCTTGATGAAGACGACGCTGCGATTGCCGAGGCGGCCTCCTTCGATGGCGGGGAAGAGCGCGGTCAGATCGTGGACTCCGCCCCAAAAATACGGATTTTTGCGAAGATACCCGAAATATTGCAACGCGTTGTGGTGCGGAATATATCCATGAACGAGATTCGTCGCATTCGGATGTGCGGCCGCGGCATATCCCTCTTGGTACCAACCCCATGGAATCGCCGGGCGCCCGGGCCGAGCGATCGCAGCGATATCCTTTCGAATCCCGTGGTTGTCGCGTTTTGCTTCGACGGCACGCCGTTGCGCCATCGTTAAAAAAACGGTGGCGTAATGCTGGTCGTATTGCGCTTTGAGCGGGTCGGGTGGGCTTCCGGGATAGGGCCCGAAGGGAGGTTCCGAATCGTTGACGATCGGTTCGCCGGGGCCTTTGGAATCCGGAGCAACTTGTTCTGCGGCGTCGCGCGCCCACTGCGTCTCGCCGGTCTGTGCGGCGATAAGATCGATATTCCCGGGCGTCGATGGTGCCCACATCCCTTGAAAGAAGCGATCGTAGAGCGCAAAGTTATGTGCGTAATACCACAAGTACGGAATCGTATCGCAATCTTCGTGCGCCATCGTGAGCAGACCGACGCGTTGGGCATCGCGACGGCTATAGCCACGTGCGAGCAGCCCAAATTCCTCGGTTTCCACGTAGAGATCCATCCGGCCGCCATCGGCTTTGGTAATGAGTGCAGGGCGCGCGTGGTCCGCATCTGCGGTATCGGATGCGGTGATGCGAAAGGGCGTTACCCATTGACGGCCGATAGGATCGTATTGACGGAAACCGTGCCTTTGCGCCGAGGGTGAGGCAAGATTATCGGCACCGGGGAACGTGCCGAAATAGGAATCGAAAGAACGATTCTCCTGATAGATAACAAAGACGTGTTTGATATGCGAACGCAAGAGCGCATCGAGGGCGGCATTCCGTACAGCGACCGGATCGAGAGAGGCACGGCTCGATATCGGCGTCATCGAGAAAAAGACGGAACAACCGATAATAAAGGCGATGAGACGGCGCAACGGGATACCTCCGCAATTGAAAACGATGGACGTTCTGCTGCGTTAACTGCGGCTTGCGCTCGCGCGAGTCCTGGCACTGTGACTGGAAAAAATCGGGAAATTTGCGGGATTTTTTGCGCCGTCCGTTAACAACGATTATGAACGTAAAGACCGCTTAAGAGTAGAGGAGTGTCGCCGATGATCGAGATGGAATTGATTCGAGAGATCGTTCGTTTGCCTGCACCGGCGCCCGAGCCGCAGGCGCTCGCTGCCGACGGTGAACGCCTTTGGGTGAGCTCGATGCAGACGAGCCGAATCTATGCCGTTTCCCCTACCGACGACCGCGTTCTCGATGAGGCGCAGGCGCCCGGAAAACCGATCGGGGCGATCGCGCTTGGCGACGAACTCCGCTTTGTCTCGAGCGAAGGTGCCGACGACGATCGGTATTTACGGCGCTACGTTCCCGGGCACGGGGTCAAAGAGCACGATCGCATCGCGTGCCCCGAACTCACCGGTTCGCAACTTGCTTTCGACGGCGAGCGCCTCTGGCTGAGTCAGGCCGTTCGCAAGCGCCTGCTCGCGCTCGATGCCGCTGGCTCGATCCTGGCAACCATGGATTTCGCCGACGCGATCTCAAGTTTTGCGCGCGGCAACGTCGGCTGTTGCTTCGTCGAGGGTACGCTCTATCTGCTCGCGCGGAATGCCGACGACGCCACCAACACGCTGCTCCGCGTGACCTCCCTCGAAGCGTGTACCGTCGAGGCGCTCGCCCATCTGCCGTTTCGCAGCGTCTCGCTCGCCCACGACGGTACCCGTTTCTGGACCGCGGATAAGCCCGCAAATGCCTTGGTCGCCTTCAACGCATAGGCGGAGCTAGCGACCACCATCCTCGTCGTGGCCGCGCCCGTTGCGGCCACGGATGAGATCGATTCGGTCGGCGACAAAGGTGCCGTCCTCACCGCGGTGCCCCCAGATCCGGACGAGCATCCCCCAACGTGGGGTCAGGCCAGTCGGATTGATGATCGTTCCCCGATGGAGTTCGAGGGTGCGGCCGTCGCGCAAGCGGAGATGATAGGGCCAGAACGCGGCGACGCGAGCGACGACGACTCGGTCGCGGACTCCGCGGCCGTTCCAGTCGGCTTGGGCGCCGCTCGGCGCCAGAAGCGCGAGAGCAGCGATGAGGGCGAAAGCGAGGGCCGTGCGTTTCATGATTCCTCCGATTCCTTGACTTGGGTGATACCAGTATTCCGGAAACGCCGACCGGCGACGGGCGGTCGCGCCCCGCGTTGCTTTCTCATCGAACCTTCACTGAGGTCGGAGGAGGGAGGCGAGGGCGTCGAGGGAGTGACGAAACGCACATAAGGGGCGTTCCCCCGCATCTGCATCTGCTCCTTATATCTTAACGCTTACTTAACGTAGAATGCTCGGGTGCCCGACGCGCCCCCGCGCTCTCTCGGCGCACCTGTTGCAACTACATACGTACAACTTCGTACGACCAAGGAGAAGAATGCAAACATCCCTCCGACTCGTAGCATCCTGTCTGATTGCAGGCATGGTGCTTTCGGCGTGCGGCGGCGGCCATTCCGGTGGAGGAATCATACCGGCCGGCTCGCCCACGCAAAGCACCGGATCGTCGTCTGCCCAGACGCCGACCAGCAGCGTTCCGAAACCTTCCGGCGCGCTCGCCTACACCGACATGGGTGCCGCCTCGCAGACGACGCCCGTCAGCGTTACGCTGACGTTGAATTACAATCATCAAGCGCAGCTCGATCAGCTCGTCGCTCAGCAAGCCGATCCGACCTCGCCGATGTACCATCACTATCTCTCAAGCAGCGAGTTTAATTCGTATTACGCGCCGACCGCCCAGCAGGAGCAGAGCGTCGTCTTTGCATTGCAGCGCGCGGGCTTTACGATTACCAAAGAGTATTCGAACCGCACGCTGGTCGAGGCCTCCGCGCCCGCAGCGAAGGTCGAGAGCTTTTTCAACACCCAGATTCACATGGTGAATCAGGGCAAATTCGGCGCGCGTTACGTCAACGTGAAGCCAGCGGTCGTGCCTGCCGCGATCGCGCCGCTCGTCCACGCCGTGACGACGAGCAACGTCATCGTCGCCCACACTGGCACCCACGTGCGTAGTGCGCTCTCGCTCTCGTCGTTGATCGCATCGACGACGATGCCGGGCATCTCACACGTTCCCGCACAGCGTGCCTCGCGCAAACTTGCACTCTCGTCGCAGATAAAAGCGCGTGCAGCGATGCTCGCGAAATACGCGACGCCGTTTGCAACCGGGAACGTAATCGGCAACCCCGGTTTCGAGACCGGCGGCTTCTCGCCGTGGTTCCCTTGCGGCAACGGCTATGCAACGATCGATTCCTCGCACCCGCATAGCGGCCAGTACGATGCCTTCACCGGAAACCTCGCCAACAACCTCGGCGAAGAGTACGGCCTCGACGGCGTCTGCCAGGAAGTAACCGTTCCGACCAACGGCCAGCTCGGCTTCTACGTCGATGAGGGCACGAGCGAGACCAGCACCTACTGGGCCGATCAGGAAGCCGATCTCTTCGATGCGAACGGCAACTACCTGACGAACCTCTACACCGAGAACGGCAACACCAACGGCTACGTTCACCGTAGCTATAACATCGGTGCCTATGCCGGGCAACAGGTCATCATCTTCGTCGGCATCTACGGCAGCGGATCGTTCAGCGATTACAACTACGTCTATCTCGACGACGCCTCGCTGACCAACGGAAGCTCGCCGACCCCGGCTCCGTCGCCGACGCCGGCTCCGACCGCATCGCCGACGCCGGTTCCGACCGCATCGCCGACGCCGAAGCCGACCGCATCGCCGACGCCGAAGCCGACTGCATCGCCTACGCCGAAGCCGACCGCGTCACCGACGCCGAAGCCGACCGCGTCACCGACGCCGAAGCCGACCGCATCGCCGACGCCGGTTCCGACCGCAACACCGGCTCCGACGCCGACCCCGGTCGCTGGCGGTACCTGCAACGGCAACCCGGATAACGGCCCGGTGAGCGGTTCGAACGGCTGGCTCGCCACCGGAGTCGCCGAAGCCTTCGATTACCCCGTGCAACACGGTTGCAACGGTGCCGGTGTGACCGTCGCCGTCGAAATCGATACGCCGATCAACACCAGCGATGTCGCCGGCTACCTCAGCGCTGCAGGCGTCACGCAGACCGGCACCATCACCAACGAAGCCGTCAGCGGCGGCGGCAACGCATCGAGCTCGGACTACACCGAGACCGCGCTCGATGTCGAAACGATCTCCGGCCTCGCGCCGGGTGCGAACATTATCGTCTACAACTTCCCCGACTTGAGTTCGCAGAGTATCGAAGCCGGCTATAACCAAACCGTCTCCGACGGTACGGCCAGCGTCGTGAACTCCTCGTTCGGTGGTTGCGAGAGCTCCGATACCGCGTTCACCAACACGACCAACACGATCGCCGAACAGGCTGCGGCGAAGGGCATGACCTTCGTTGCCTCCTCCGGTGACTCGGGCAGCGACGAATGCGGAACCGGAAACAATCCGCCGGGAGTCAGCTCTCCGGCGACCGATCCGTACTTCACGGCGGTCGGTGCGGTGAACTTCACCGACACCTCCTCGGGTGCGCTCGCCAGCATCACCTCGGGCAGCGACTCGAGCAACGGCTTCCTCTCCGGCGGCGGCGTCTCGACGATCTTCGCACTCCCCAGCTATCAGCAGGGCGTCGCGAATATGGTCAGCACCGGGCGGAACGATCCCGATGTCTCACTCCCCGGCGTGGGCGTGATGGTCTATGCCAACGGCAGCCCAATGCAGGTTGACGGAACCTCGTGGTCCTCACCCGAGTTCGTTGCCTTCATGGCTGAAGCGAACCAGTTGCACGGAAGCCCGCTGGGCTTCGTCAACCCGACGCTCTACAGCATCTTCACCAAGACCGGATATACCGACTTCACGGATGTGACGACGGGGAACAACGGCGCCTACAATGCAGGCACCGGATACGATCTGGTCACCGGTATCGGTGCACCCAAGGGATGGGCTCTCGCCAACGCCCTCTAGGCGTCGGTCTGGAGTTCTCCCAAACGAGAAGGGAGTCGG
>CABS01000211.1_pt1 | contig 28709 bp, 35 predicted proteins | sample 344768 | NCBI WGS metagenome assembly CABS01 (sample SAMEA3138346, study PRJNA38045) | mine drainage metagenome | isolation source: Carnoules arsenic-contaminated mine drainage | place: France:Carnoules | collected 21-May-07 | reverse complement strand
GGTGCATCCAGCCATTGGGGTGCACCCAATTTGTTTCGCGTGAAACAGCCGAGAAAGGAGCCGCCAATGCCAGCAATCCCGGCAAAAAAATGGCTCCAAATCCGCACCGCATACATCGTCGGAGGCGTCTCGGCGAGAAAACTCGCCGAAATGCACGGAGTCAATAGCGTGACCATCCGCACGAGAGCCTCTGCGGAGGGTTGGACAGCCGAGCGCGACCAACATCTTTCGCTCGCGCAAATGTCCGACGAGGAGATGTCGGAGAAATTCCGCGCATCCGCATCGACGATCAGCGATATCCTCCTCGAAGAAACACGAGCGGCGCTCGCGCAGCACGTATCGCTTGCTGATCGTCTTGTCGCCGCCGTCGAGGCGTCGCTTGACGGGGTCGAGCAAATTAAAGCGGGTCGATCCAAAGCGGAAGCGTTGCGCGCCTACGCGGACGCGGCGGCGAAAGCGATCGGCATATCGCGCGAGGTACGCGGGCTGCGGCCGGGCGACCGCTCGATAGCTAGCGGTGAGCAGCCGCAGATGTTGCGCGTTGTGGTCGCGGAGCGCCCCGTCGACGATGCCATCGAGGAGTCGGCCACTGGCTGATCTCGCGGTGCTTCCGGCCCAGCACGATTTTTTGCGGTCATCAGCGAAACTTGCCGCGATTCGCGGTGGGGTGGGGTCGGGAAAGACCTCCGTGTGCGCCATATGGCTGCTGCAGCGGATGCTTGACGCGCCGCGAGCGACGCACGCCGTCGTCGGAGCGGACTACCCGCAAATCAAGCGTGGATTCCTCGCGAGTTTTCGCGCGCTCCTCGACCGCCACGGCATCGCGTACGACTACCGCTCGTCGGATGGTCAGATCGTGCTCGCGCAGTCGCATGCGACGCTCGTCCCGCTCTCGGCAGAGCTTTCCGAGCGCATCCGCAGCATCGAACTCGATACGGTTTTGCTGGAGGAGCCACAGACGTGGCAGGGTGACCCTCTAGACGTCTACCGGACGATCGTCGGGCGACTCCGGGGGTCGCCGGGCGCGCAGGTGCATCATCCACGGCTTCAGCCGCAGCTGAGAATGAGCTTCAACCCGCCGGCGGTCGGCAGTTGGCTCCATTCGCTCATCGAGCGCGAGTGGAGCGGGCAAGGCTACCCCTGCTGGCGCTTTTCCGTCCGTGATAATTTCCTGCTCGGGGCGGCACGGCAGGCCGAATATATAGCCCTGCTCGAATCGACCTACCATCCAGATCAGTGGGCGGTCGAGATCGACGGCGAGTGGGCGCAGGTCGGCGGGGACGTGTATCGCGGCTTCGAGCCGGACGCTCACGGCTCGCCTCCTGCGCCGCTGCCGCCGCTCGCGCTCGACCCGCGCCGCCCGATCCTCTGGAGCCTCGATTTTAACGTCGGCTGGATGGCGTCGATCATCTGCCAGGTCTACGCGCAGCGCCGGACGAGCCTCGGCTATGACTTCGCCGCCGCGAAAGCCGGGAAAACGCCGACCGAGCAATTCGCGCTGGAGGTCGCTGGCTGGCAGCGCGAGATCGTCTATTGCCTCGATGAGATTTTCCTCGCCGACTCGGGCACGCCCGATGTGCTCGACGAATTCCTGACTCGCTACGGCGAGGTCGCGAAGACCGCTGGCGTCTATCTCTACGGCGATCCCGCCGGCGGCGCGCGCGCGCAAGCGATTACCTCGCATTCCGCGGCGCGCAGCAATTGGCAGATCGTCGTCGATGGGCTGCTCGCGGCGAAAATCCCCGTGACCGTCTGCGTCCGCACCTACGCGCCTCCGGTGCTCGACCGGATCAACATGGTGCGCGCGCAGTTCCGCTCGGGCGAGGGATTCGGCTTCGCGATCGACCTCGCGCGCTGTCCCAATCTCGTGGCCGATTTCCGTGCGGTGAAATGGAAGCGCGGCACCAATGAAATCGACAAGGACACCACGAGCGCCGAAGGGCGGAAGCGGACGCACCTCAGCGATGCGCTCGGGTACCTCGTCGATGTGCATCGACGCGCACTCCGCAACGAGCGAGTCGAATTTCAGACTTTCATGGGCCGCTAGGGAGATTATATGGCTTTTCGCGATGTTGCTCGTCGGCTCTCGTTCGCCTCGGGCCTCTCCGAGCGGTATCGCGAGCAGGACGCGCACTACCGCCTCCTCGCGGGCTCGCTCTACGATGACGCGAAACTGAGCCCATTTGACCAGGAATATACGGGCATCAACAGCGGGACCTACATTCGGTTGCGCGATCGCCGCCCGAGCGTCGTCTCGAACTTCGCTGGGCAGTTCGTCGCCGAGGTCGTCTCGCTGCTGTGGGCCGACGAGCAGTTTCCGGCCATCCGCTGTTACGACGCCGCCGGCGAGCAAAATCGCGACGCCGAGGAGGCCATCCAGCAGATCGTGGAGTCGTGCGCGCTCGATGAGGTGCTCGCTCGCGCGACCTATCTCGGCAGCATCGGCTCGGCGGCAATCGTCGTGCGCGGGCTCCCGAGCCCCGACGACGGCGTGCCGTATCTTGAATCGTGGCGCGGGTATCAGTGCACCCCGGTCTACGACCCGCGCAACCCGACCCGTCTGCTCGCGCTCTCGACGATGTACCCGGTGCACGCCGACACGCTGCTCCAAGAGGGCGTGGCGGTGCCGAAAGCGCAGCGCAGCGACACCTTTTGGCGGCGTATCGACCTCACGCCGACCGACGAAATCCGGTACAAGCCCCTCATCAGCGAGCGATTCCAGCGACTCGGCGAAGACGAGCGCGGCAAGGTGATCGCCTGGGAGCGCGACGAGGTGTTTCCCCACGATTTCGGCTGCGTGCCGGCGATTTGGGGGAAAGCGCCCAACGCCGGGGCCAAAGATATCGACGGAGCCTGCATCTTCTCGGCTGCGGTCGATACCATCATCGAGATCGACTATCAGCTCTCGCAGATCGGGCGGGCGTACAAATATACCGCCGATCCGATGCTCGCCATTCGCCGCGGCGAGCTCAACGTCAACACCTACGACCCGTCGGGAAGTAAGCCGAGCCGGACGCAGACCGACGAAAACGGGGCTGTGGTGAAATCGGCGACGAACGTGCTCGATATCCCGTCCGGCGGCGACGCGAAGCTGCTCGAAATCAGCGGGAGCGGGCTTACCGCGGCGCTCGAATATGTCGCGCGACTGCGCGAGTACGCGCTCGAAGCAATCGGCGGGATGAAGAGCGATGCGGAGACGCAAAAAGGCGCGCAATCGGGCAAGGCGCTCGAAATGCTCTACCAGGCGCTCGTCCTCGTGGTTAAGCGGATGCGGCTGTCGTGGGGTAACCGCGTGCTCGTACCGCTCATCCAACTCATTTTGCGCGGGATCGAGGCCGGCGAGCTCCAGATTCCCGGCGTCGCGCCGATCGACCCCTCGATTCAACTCCGGCTCGTCTGGCCTGCGTGGATGACGCCTACCGGAGCGGAAATGCTGTCCACCGCGCAGGCGTGGCAGGCGCTCGCCGGCGGTTCGGCGGCAAAGCCGGTCGATATTCTGCCGCGCGAGGTCGTCACGCGTATCGCGGCGACCAACCTCGGCCTCCAAGACGCAGAGTCGGTCGTGCAAGAGATCGAGGAGCAGCGGAAACTCGACGACGAGGCGAGCGCCGCCGAAGACCGAGCGGCAATCGAGCGCGCGAAAGCGATGCCTGGGCCGCCCGAAACCGCGAAGAAAACCACCACCAAGCAACCACCCCAGATCGAGAAGGAATAACTCGTGAGCGACGATCAGAAGACCGAGCCGAAGACCTACGATCAGGCGTACGTCACGCGGCTCGAAAACGAAGCGGCTAAACATCGGCTCGCCACCGAAGCGGTAGCGAAAGAGCGCGACGATCTCGCGGCATTCAAGGCCGAACGCGAGAGAAAAGACCTTGAGGCCAAGAGCGAGTACGAAAAGGCGCTCGCGAAAATCGAGTCCGAGCGTAAGGCCGAGGCAAAAAAGTACGCCGACGAGCTCTCCGCGCGCGATCGCCGTACAATGGTCGCTGAAGCGAAGGCGCTTGCGACGAAGGCGGGCATCATCGACCCGTCCGACGTGGCCTCGCTCGACCTCTCCGATCTGCGCATCGCCGAGGACGGCACGATCGCCGGGCTCGACAAGAAAATCGATGAGCTGAAGGCCGCAAAGCCGCATTGGTTCGCCGATCCAGCACAATCCGGCCAAACAAAGGCCGAAAAGGCGCGCGCAGGTGCGTCGCCGGCGGGCAACAAGGGGGCCGATCTCAGCGTGGATTGGGCGACCAAGAGCAAAGCCGAGGTCGATCAGTACCTCAACAGCATTTTGCGCGGGTAACGCCCGCCAAATCGAGTTCACGCGACACTCCGGGCGAGCCGGTGAGCGCCGAACTCGCCGCGCTTGCGCGGCAACCGAATCGAGACTCCGGGTGAGCCGGTGAGATTTGGGATCGCGACACTCCGGGCGAGCCGGTGAGCGCTTTCAATCACCTCTCTACAAGGAGTTATCATGGGATTCACCGACCTTCCGTTGGTCGATCAGGTCATCGAGCAGGTCAACCTGCTTGAGACGCGATTTGAGAGCCAACTCATGCCGGGGCTGGCGTACACCGCCGTCGCGGAACGCTTCCCGATCAAAGCGCGAGCGGGTGAGACGATCACCTTGCAGCGTCCGTCGCTCTTCCCGCTCGGCGCGCAGGCCGCCATCCTCAATCCGGCCACCCGCACAGGTCTCGATAACGGCCTGACGCCTCAGGTGTTCGGCTACGAGCAGGTGCAAATCGCCGCGCAGGAGTGGGCGCTTGCATCCGACGTATCGCTCGAGCAAGAGCAGGTCCTCGTCGCGAGCCTCGTCGTGCAAACGCTCGACAACCTCGCGCAAAACGCCGCAGCGACGTTCGATCAGAACATCTCGATCACGGCACATACGGCGTACGATGCCGGAAACTCGTTCATCACCGCCGCGGCGATCTCGGGCGCAACCTCGATTCACCTCGACAACATCAACGGCTTCTCGACGGCCTATTCGACCGTCGCGAACTCCTCGCCGGGCCTGCCGCAGCCGGTCTCCGCGAGCAACACGCTCGCCGCGAAGGTGTACAACGGCTCGACGGGCGCATTCGAGGGTAACGTGACGATCACGCTCGCCACGCCCGACGGCACGAACACTTCGACTGCCGACGTGAACGGCACCGCCTACGGCGTCTCGGGCGATCTCACCGTCAACGCGACGACGTTCGCCATCAACGCGGGCGACGTAATCGTCGCGGTGGACGGCGCGTTCATCCAGCGCCCGAACGGCAAGCTCTCGCGCTACCAGCTCGCCAACACCGACACCCTCTCGCTCACGACGCTCGCCGATGCGGCAGCGAAACTCCGTGCGCGCGGCGTGCGGCCGATGAGCAACGGCCTCTATGCCGCAATCGTCGATCCGCTCATCCTGCCGCAGCTCATCAGCGATACGGCATACCAGCGCGCCTTCCAGGGCGGCCTGGAGACGATGAAGTACTTCCGCCAGGGTATTCCCTTGCCGATGTACAGCATCGAGATCGTCACCTCGGAGATGGTGCCGTACTTCACGCTCCCCGCCGGCGGCTCGGCATCGGGCCAGGGCCTCGCTCGTCACGCGATCGTTGTCGGGCAGGGCGCATTCCTCAAATCGCCGTACGAGGGCCTCGCAGCCGCCGTTCGGCAGGTCGAAAACGCACGCCGCGGGGTCACGCAAATCCGCTCGATGGCCGAGGATATCTTCCTCGTCATGCGTCAGCCGATCGACCGCCTCGGCGACGTGATGTCGATGCTCTGGAAGTGGACGGGCGGCTTCCAGGCTATGACCGACGTTACCTCGACTCCGCTGCAGATCCCGACCAGTGACTACTCGCGCAACAAGCGCGCAGTCGTCATCGAGGTCTACGCAGCGAGCTAAGCCCTGATGGAGGCATCGTGCGTGCGCGCATGGTGCCTCCTACTCACCGTTTTCTCACGCATCCCGCCGCCGAAGGAGCCGTATGGCCGAGACCACCGAGACCAAAGCGAAGAGCGAGCGTAAATCGCCGAAAGAGGATCGCGCCGAACGCGCTCCTTCGGGATACTACGCGCGTCGCGCGTGCGTCATGGCGACGTTGGGCGGCACGATTCGCGTCGAAGCGAATCGTCCGATCCGCGATATGGCGATTATCGGGCACCTCCAGCGGGCGGGCGTGGCGCTCGACCCGTTCTGGGACTAAATGCTTTCCGAACTGCAAAAGGCGCGAGCGCGCGTGCACATGGGCATCCCGGTCGTCGGCTTGCCGGCGACAGGCTCGGTGCTCGGGTGGCGCTACAATCAGCTCGTCGGGCAGCTCGAATACCGCATGAATAACCTGCAGCCCATCGAAGAGGCGCAGCTCACCGGCAACCCGACCGCCGTCGTCCAAGTCACGGGCAATCCGGTCATCGGCGACGTGGTAACCGCCGTCATTAACGGGGCTCCAGTCTCGTATACGGTGCAAGCGAGCGATCTTGCCGCGCCGATTCCGCTGCAAAGCATCGCGCAGAACTGGGCGAACGCCATCACGACCGCGGGACTCGGCTATCTCGGAAACTACGGCATCCCGCCGAAGACGACGCCGGGCGGCGGAAACTACTTTTACACCGGCACCCTCATTCTCACACCGACGAACGGGCAGCCGTTCACGATCGCGACGCAAAACGTCGGGCAAACGGTGCCGTATGTCGTGCAGCAAGGCGTGGCGATCCCGCCGAGCATCGTGTTCGCCGAAACGGGAACGCTCGTGAACGGATACCTCGGGATTTGCGATTATCTGGAGTCGCGCATCGCGCTCGCGAGCGACCTGGTGAAATATCAGAAGGCCGACGTGGTGAACTTCCGCATGAACGAGCTCGCCGAGCGCGACAACATTTATACCGCGTGGCGTCAGCGCCTTGCGGACTTTCTCGGGATTCCGCTCTACCCCATGGGCGCACCGCCTCGGTCGGGCGGCTGGGGCGTGAATACCGGGGCGATCGTATGACCGCCGAATTAACCGAACTCGCTCGCCAGCAAGCGCAGATCGTCGAACTTACCGAGCGCGTGCGTGCGCTGGAGGCCGCTATCGCCAACCAGCAGATCGACGCGGTATCGCCGACGCGGATGCTGCCCGCCATGCCCTACCTCACGCGCACCTAAGGAGCCGCCATGCCTGCAATCATCGTTCTCCCGGTCGCCCCGAGTTCGGAACTACAAATCGTCGCCGGCGATATCGGCGTTACGGTACAGGTGCCTGCGGATATCGTGCAATCGCTCACCGGGGCGCACTGCACCGTCGCGATCACCTCGCCCATCGGCGCGCGGCAAACGGTGTCGGCGACGCCATCGGCGGATGGGACGAACGCGACGTTCGCGACGACTGCCGGCACGTTCCCGCTTCCCGGGACGTACGACCTCCAACTCGAAGCGGTCTTTGCGAGTCCCGCGCAAACGCTCTATACCTCGACGTTTTCCCTTGAGGTCGGGGCACGCATCTGAGCCCGGAGGGCTATCGCAATCGCGTGTTTGCTATCGAGTGGCACGCGCGGCTTTGGATGCGCCATGGCGTGTGCCGCGAACGATGCGAGCGGCTCATCGATCTCGGGCTAACGGCGCTCGACGCGGACTACTACGGCGAGCCGCGTCCGATTATTGGCGATGACCCGGAGATCGCCCGCATGATCGTCTATCTCGACGAGATGTTCTCGTCGCCCGGTTCGCTCGTTTCGTTTTCGTAAGGAGGTCGCGATGAACTTTCCACCGACCGTCGTGCAGCAGATCGACCAGGCGATTCAGATGGGCCGGGGAGCCGCTGGCGCGGTGCTCGGGCAGCAGTATGACGTGCGCCGGCTGACACCGCAAACGAACGTCTCGATCTCCGCAAACGACCCGATCTATACGAACTTCCCCGCGCGCATCCGGCACGACGTGAAGAAACCGGGCTTGGAAAACACGATCTTTCAACTGCTCGCCTTTACCGCCGTATGCAATAACCTCTATCTCAACGTCGGCGACCAACTGACCGAGGTCGGGTTCAACGCATCGGAGAGCGGCGTCTACGTCGTCGCGCAGAAGCGCCCGACGCGCGAGACGATCATCATGCGGACGGAGTTTAACGCCTCGATCACGCGCCCATATCCAACAGCGGGCGCAGCGTCGCAGATGCCGACGCAGCCGGGCCAATGGGTCGAAGGCTTGGGTTATTCGGGCGTCCCGAAGACGAATGAAGAAGTCTTGACGCTCGAAAACGGGATGTATTCGTTCCAGCAAGCGGGCGCGCAAATGGCGACGGTCTTCGTGGGGCTGCAGCCGACGAACCGCATCATCACCGCCGAGGTGCTTAAAGGCGCGGCGACCGACCTGCCCGCCGACCGATTCCTCTTCTATTTACCGGATTTGCCGGGCATCCAGCTCGACCGACTCGATCGCATCAACCTCGGCAACTCCGACCGCTACGAGGTGATGAGCCTCATTAACACCGAGGATACCGGGCTCGCCGGATACTTCGGATTCGCTTACCTGATGGGAGTCTAGCCGTGGTGCGCGTGGTCATCGCCGACGATATGCACATCTCGCGGAACATCCTCAAGCGCATCGTCGTGCACGACCTGCATTTCGATCTCGTCGGCGAAGCGAAAAACGGTCGCGAGGCGGTGGAACTCTGCGAGCGACACCGCCCGGATATTGTGATGCTCGACCTCTCGATGCCGGTGCTGACCGGGATGCAGGCCGCCGAGATCGTGCACCGCGACCAGACGGCGAGGCAAATCGTCGTCGTATCGTCGCAAGCCCAGCACGTCCTCACCGACCGGCTCAAGGAACTCGACGCAATCTTCGTGATGAAGCCCTATTCGCCCAAGCAGCTCGTCGGCGCGCTCGCGAAGTTTACCGATGGCGAACCTCGATAGCGCGTTGCGCGCGTTGCGCGCGTCGATCACGACAGCCCTAGAGTCCTCCGCTGTCGCTCCGCACGGGCAGGTCATCATTGGATGGCCGGTGGCGACCGAACTCGCGAAGATCATGGGGCAAGATGCGTCGGGCGCGCTCGTCTCGATTTGGCCGATGGCACACTCGAAGCGCACGACGCGCTATGCGCCGGTCGCCGAGGTGATCGCCGCTCCGTCGCCCGGCACGATCGCCACGCTGACCAATAATCAAACCGTCACGATCTCCGGCGCACCGAAGCCAGGGGATACCGTTCACGCCTTTTTCGCCGGCACGCTCGCCGATGCGGCGCACCTCGTCACGGCGACCGATACTCCGGCGACGATTGCCGCGGCCCTCGCGACCAGCGCCAACGGGTTTGCGCTTCCCGGTATCACCGCGAGCGCGTCGGGGAGCGTCGTGACGCTCGCTGGCTCGACCTTCTCCCGCGTCAACGTCGGCGGCGTTGGCACGCTCGGGTTCGAGGTGCAGCGCATCCTTCGTACGGTGATGGTGACGGTGTGGGCGTCGTCGCCAAACGACAACACGCAGCAAGGCCAAGATGACCGAGAGGCGATTGGCGAGGCGATTCTCTCCGCGATCGGCACGTCGCTCAATCATTGGCTTTCCACGCCGGACGGGTTTGGTATCTACGTCGTCTATAAAAACGACCGCTGGAGCGATGAAGCCTCGGATTCGTACACGCTCTTTCGTTGGGATATGTTCTTCGATCTGGAGTACCCGGTCACGGTGACGACGAGCGCCCCGCAGGTGGAAAGCGTGCGCGTATCGCTCGGGTACAACTCGCTTGCGCCTTCGACGGCGTACATAGGAGGGCCATAAATGTATGTCGTTCATCGCGATTTCACGCTCGACGGCGTGAAGTATCGGCGCGGGCAGACGCTTACCGAGATAGAAGCGCGCAAGGCCGTTGCCCATCACCTTTTTCGCCTCTATGTCTCGCGCGTTCGCGCGCCGGAACCACCCAAAAAACCACGCCGCGATAGTATCGCCGAGGAGTAGCCCATGCCGATCGTGACCAACACCAACCCCGGGAATCTCTTGACCGATGGGGTATATCTCGATCTCGTTCCGCCGACCCCGGCACCGTTTTCCGGGCCGCCCACGGGGCTCATCGCTATCGTCGGCGGCGCAAACGATGGTCCCGTCAACAGCCCGCAGGTGTTCTCGAACGCCTCGTCGCTGTTTTCGACCTTCGGAAACGATACCGTCTCGTCGCATTCGCTCGTTCGCGAGGCGCTTTCGGCGATGCCGGAGGGCCAGCAGTTCATCGGCAACCGCGTTACCGACGGCACCGACACCGCTGCGACGATTCACATTACCGATGCGTCTGCGGGCGTCGTCGCGACGCTCACGCGCAAGGATACCGGGTCGTTCGCCAACGGCGCGACGGCGACGCTCGCGCTGCAAAGCGGCACGATGACGGTTTCGCCGGTGATCCAGGTCAATATCGCCTACCCGCAGCAAGTGCAGGAAGTCTACGCCAACATCGTCGCTTACGCGACGGTTGGCGGAGCCTATGCCGCGTCGGTTTTCCAGGCGAATCTCGATACGGCGATCAACGTCGGCACCGCGCAGGCCGCGCCGAGCCCTCGATGGACGGCTTCGGCGGGCGCATCGACGCTCGCGCCGCAAACGATCACCTTCAACGCGAGCGGCGGCACCGATGGAACGGCGGCGCTCACGACCGCGCTGCTCGTCGGTACCGATGGGCTCACCGGACGCACCGGCATCTACGCGCTGCGCGGGCTGTGCTCGGGCGGTCAACTCATCGTTGCCGATCTTACCGACCCGACGCAGGGGCAAACGCTCGTCGCGTTCGCGGTCGAAGAAAACTGCATCGCGTTGCTCGCGTATCCGACCGGCACCTCGACGACCAGCGCGATCGCAACGCGCGCCTCCGACGATCTCGTGAACCCGAACCTGCTGCTTTGCAGCGATTGGGATACGGTTTACGACGTGGTGTCGGCTAAGACGACCAACGTCTCGCCGATGGGCAAGATTGCCGGGCTCATCGCCGCGCAGCCGGACTACCAATATCCGGGGAACCAGCAGGTAAACGGGGCTATCGGCGTGCTCGGCACCGAGCGCATCGTCGGTGGCATCTCGACGATCTCGGCAGCCGAAGCGGCGATTCGCCAGCAGAACGGCATCATGTATCTCGGCTTCATGCCGCGGGCGCTCAACGGCCCGCAGCTGGGGTTGCCGCACGCCGTCACGTCCGACGGCGTCACGATCCTCTCCGACGTGCGGATGCTGAAATCGATCTCCGTGACGCTCCAGCAACGATTGGGCGCGGTCGTCGGAACGATGATGAGCTCGGCTCCGGGCGCAACGTTCGGGCAGCCGGCGTTCGGCGCGGCGCGCGACGCGATGGATGCGTACTTCCAGACGCTGCTCGCCGGGCCGCCGCAGAAAATCTCGGCCTATCAAATCCTGCTCGACGCGAGCAATAACTCCACCGCAAGCGTTCAGGGCGGATTTCTCATCGCCTCGGTGCTCGTCACGACGCTCTCCGCGGCGCAGTTCATCGTTTCGGCCCTCCAGGTCGGCAAGACCGTTCAAATCCAGACCGCTACGGCATAAAGGAGCATCATGTCCGCAGTCATTAATTCGTTCAACGTCGGCACCGACCTCAGCCTTACCATTTTCAACAACTCGACCGGCCAGCAGGTCGTGCTCGATGGGAAGAAAACGGGATTCACCGCAAAGGCGAAAGATAAGCTCATCGAGAGCGCGCCGATCGACAACGGCGGCATCCCAGATCACCGCGTCGTTGCTGCCGGGTGGACCGGCTCGATCGACGTGGACAAGTATTCCGACGGCTTCCAGGCGCTCTACGCGGCGCTCGAAGCGAACTACTACGCAGGCGGCCCGCAGGTGTATTTCACGATCACCGCGACCGTTCAACGCCCCGATGGGAGCGGGCCGTCGCGCTATCAGTTCCAGCGCGCGGTTTTCCATGCGTACGACCCCGGAACATTCAAAAAGGAGTCGATTGTTACGGTCGTCGTAACGTTTGACGCCGCGCTGATGACGAAGGTGAGTTAGTGGACATTCTTCTCTCAGGAGGGCGCACGGCGACCTTCAAAACGCTCAACGCTCGCGAGTCGATGAAAGCCGATGCAATGATTCCCGAAGGTGCGAATCAGGCCATCTACATCAAGACGTATGCGATCGCGGCGGTGCGAGAAATCGACGGGAAACCGACGAACGCGCTGAGCAACAAAACGGAGTTCGACGCCTTCGCCGAAACGTTGACGCTCGGAGATCTCGTGAAAATCACCGAAGCCTTGAAAGCGGCGGAAGATATCACGGGAGACGAGTTAAAAAACGAGTTGAGCGCCACTACGTCCGAAGCGTAGCGGCGCTCGTAGCATCGGGCGTCTCTTTTACCGAGGCGGTCGAAATGACCGAAGACGAACGGCGCGTCTGGATAGTGGCGCTCGGCCAGGCAAATAAATCCGAGTTTGACTTCCTAAGCATGAGGTGGATCGAGAATGGCTAGTCGGACGTTCGCCGGCCTCGCCGCCTTCACGCGCTTTCTCGATTCCGACCTCGTGGCGGCGGCTTTGGCAGGCGAAGAGCTTGCTGAGGCCGCCGCTATCGTTTTGCAGCGCAATATCAAGGAGATGCACGGCTCCAATGAACTCGCCGATCTCGCGCCGACGACGCAGAGCGAGCGCGTTCGGTTGGGATACTCGGCGAACGAGCCGCTGCTGCGCGATGGCTCGCTGCTGCGCGATCACGTCGAACGGCGAGCGATTCCCGGGCTCGCTGCAGCCGGCTCGTCGGAGCCGGTGGCGGAATATCAGGAGTTTGGCACGCCGCGCGGGATCCCGCCGCGCCCCGTGTTTCTCATCGGCCTGGAGAAATCTGAGGCGGAAGTGCTCGCGCTGATGAATGAATCGGTCGCGGCGGCGGCAGGGTTCCGCGCGCCGCTGAGCGCCTCGGATACGCAGTAAATGGCGAGCTTTGGATCGTGGGTCGTCGAATCGATCATCAAGTTTTCGACGAACGGCCCAGAGGTGATGGCGCGACTGAGCGCCGCAACGAATGCCGCGACGACGCAGGTCGGGCGCTTAACCGGCGCGGTAGACGCGCAAACCGTGTCGCTCATGCGGAATCAGCTCGCAGCCGAGAAGGCCGCGCTCGCGCATACGAAGTTCATGGCGAAACTCGCCGGCGGAGCCGCCTTGGTGGGCGCAGCCACGATCGGAATCGGCCTCGATGAGGCTGCGAAGCTGCAAAGCGCGCTGTTGTCGGTAAAAATCGCTACCGGCTCGGGACAATGGAGAGGCTTAGCGACGCAAGTGTCGTCGCAAACGGCGCAATCAGCCACGACCATCGCACAAGAATTGGCGAAAGCCGCGTCGTCTGGACTTACGAACCCCGCACAACTGCGAGCGGCGTTCCCGCAGATCGCTCGCGCCGCCGACGTGCTCTATCTCGGGCCGAAACATCTCGACCCGGTGACGGCTGGCGGCCAATTAGCCCAACTCGCGCATCTGTTCGGGGCGTATCACGGCAAAGCGCTCTCAACGATGCTCAACAAGGCTGTTGCGCTCTCATACGTTCAGCCCGAAGCCTTAAATCGCGTCATTATGCAGGGTAAGATGTTTATTCCGTTGGCGCTCTCGGCGGGAGTATCGACGAACGATATCTGGTCGCAGCTACTGACGATGGGGCAGACGGGATTCCTGCGCGGGCGCGGCGGCGCTGGGATCGCGATGATTATTCGCTATCTCTCCGGCGCGACGAATATCACCGCGCACATGAGCGCGGCGCGGCGGCTCGCGCTCTACCAACTCGGGATGTTCGACGCCGCGGGGAACTTGAAGTATAAGACGGCTTCAGGCGGCCTTGAATTAGGTGCGGCGATGGAGCACCTTTATCGCGAGCGCACGAAGTTTTCGCCGACCGCTTTCGTCGGGATGCTGCTCAATGCGTTCGGGCAGCAAGGCGGACGGTACGCTGCGGCGGTCATGCCTCCGGCAGTCCACGAACAGGCTGCGGTAAATATCCAAAGAATGGATGCAATCGGCAACGTCACGAAACTCTTTAATCAGTATATGTCCACGTTTGCCGGGAAGTTTTCGCTCTTCACCACGAACATTAAAACCATCCTTACCGATATTTTCTACCCGCTGCTCCCCGGGTTCACGTCGTTCGTCGGCGCGCTCGCCGATCAGACCGGCAGGCTCGCGAACTTCCTGGCGCAGAATAAGCAACTTGCGGAACTTATCGGCGTTGCGTTCGTGGGGATCACCGGCGTTCTGACCGTCGCGGCGGCGGCGTGGGGGATTCAAGGGTTGCTCATCGCGCGGAATATCGCGTCCATTACGGCGAGCCTCCAGGTTCTCGCATCAGGCTCAGCCGCAGATGGCGTGGTTATTGCGAGTTCAGCAAAAGGGATCGCGGGGAGCCTCAGCCTGCTCTCCGGGGCGATTGCGACGTTCGCGGTTGCCGCCGCGTTTATCTACGGCATCTGGCAAAGCAAAAAGCACCCGAATATGTCATACGCGGCGTGGACGGCTAACTACGGCGTTGGCGCGGTCGGCGGAGCACCCTACGATCCTCAGGGGTTGTATAACGCAGAGCGCGAGGATCGCTGGAACAACATGAGCGCCAAGCAGTTCATCTTAGCAGGGCTCCATCACGGCTCGCAGATCACGCAAAACTTCTACGGGGCGACGAACCCCGAAGAGGTGCGGAATGCCGCGCTCGAAGCGTTATTGCATCCGCTTAACACGCTGCGCGGTCAATCGACAAAAAAGGTAACCGGAGCAACAATCCCCATGCCGCTATCGTTTGGGCCACGATAAATGCCGTTCCTCACCGGACTCGCGCAGGTCGAACAGATGGGACGCACGCCGCTCACGCTCGGCGGCGTTACGTTCTTCACACAAGAAGCCCCCGAACATCTCGATATCGGAGCCGCCGAGCAAATGCTCGCGGTGCACGATCTCCCTGGCGGAACGCGCATCACGCATGCGATGGGCAACAAGGCGAAAGACGTTTCCTGGACGGGGCATTTCTTCGACAAGAACGTGGGGATTCGCGTCGCGCAGCTTCGTGCCTATCAGGTGAGCGGCCAAGAGATCCCGCTTTCGTGGGGTAAGGAAAAATACTTCTGCATTATCAAATCCTTTGACCCTGGTTATCGAGGCGGGTACAACGCCTACGCGATTTCCGTCACGATCACGCGCGACAATAACGGCGCGTTTGCGCTATCGAAGGCGACGACCATCGACCAGCAGGTGGCCGCGTTGCAGCAGCAGGCAAACACGCAAAATAACGCCGTGCTCGCAATCGACCCAACGGGAGCCTCGGCGTTTCAGCAGTCGCTCACCAACCTGCGCGCAGCGATCGCGGCGGCAGTACCGCTTGCAGCGGCGATTGCCGGCGGAACGTCGCTTCTTGGGTACGCGAACGCCGCCGTGCAAGCGGTGGCGAACTACGTCGGCGCGCTCTCGCCCGCCGCCGCGCAGCTGGCATCGGCGACGGCGTTGGTCGCGACGCTGCAAATGATTTCGGCGAACATCTCGCGCGGGCAATCGCCAACCTCGACGACCGTCGTCGGTGGCTCGCTCTATGCGCTCGCGGCGACCGCGTACGGCGATATCTCGCAGGCATTTACGCTCGCCTCGATCAACGGGCTCGTCTCGCCGCTCTTGTCCTCGCAGGTTGCGACGACGGTGCTCGTCCCATCGGTGCTCGGGTCGCCATGAGCACGAATCTGCTCGTCCCAACGCCGTACAAGGTTTTTAGCCAGCAGTACCAGCCGCGCGCATCGGCGATTATCAACGGCATCGAAATAACACCGCAATCGTTCACGCTGATGAATAACGCGCACGGCGCAACCGATACCGCGACCATCGTCGCGCCTATCTCGAACGGCCCCGATTGGACGACCGCGACGCAGACGCCGGGCGACCAGCCCGTCTACGTCACGATTCTCTGCGGATTCGCGCAGTCGGGGAACGGAGACTATACGCAGCTAACGCCGGTCTTTACGGGCGTGCTCGACACCTTCACCGCGCACCTCGAAAAAGATGAGGTGACATTCTCTTGCCGTAGCATCGCCGCGCCGTTGATCTCGACGAAGATCACGACGCCGTTTGCCGGCGAAACGATGACGACGCAGGCGTTTATTCAGCAGCAGGCCGATCGGTTCGGGATGCAAACAGTCTTCAACGCGCCTGCGTACGGCACGATGTTGCAGGTGATGGGCTCGGAGTTCCAGACGGGCGTGCATAATTGGGTCATTTGGGATTTAATGCTCCAGTGCGCGCAGTATGACGACGTAGACATTTGGGTCGATCTCAACGGCGTCCTCCACTACGAGGCCCCGTCGCTGGTCAAGCGGCAGACGAACTATATCGAGTGGGGAACCGATATCAAATCGTTCGCGGGCGGCCACGCCTCGCAGTTCTCGAAGAATATCCGCGTCGAAGTCCGAAGCTGGACCAAGAAAACGCGCGTCTCGACGCGCGCACGCGCGTCTTCGCTTCCCGGCGGCATCGGCGGAATCGCGTTGGAAACATCGAGCGCCGTCGTGACGACGCAACCGATCTTCGGCACGCGCGGCTCGGTGCGAACCGAGATTTCCTCGACCGGCACGGTGACGACGACGACCGCATCGACCAGCGGCGGCCCGTCGAACTCGGGTTTTACGACCGTTGCGCCGGAATCCGGGAAAGAAACCTACATCTTCTACAAGCGGAACGCAACACCGCAAGAGTGTAACGATCTCGCGCAAAAAATCTGGCGACAGATTACGATGCACGAGTACCAGGTCCACATGGTGCTCGTCGCAACGCCGACGACGGTGCCGACGCTGAACATTATGAGCCTCATTCGCATTCTCAACGCACCATATCAGAAGTTCAATACGACCTATTGGCCGCGCGAGATCACGCTTACTTATAGCACGACGGGCGGGCTCTTCTGGACGGTGATCATGGTGAACCATCAGCTGCCGCAAGGAGCCGTCTAATGTCGCTCGATAGCGCGCTCGCGCTGGTCTCGGCCCAACGCAACGATCCCGGATCGGGCGAGATACGCCATGCGCTAGAAGGCGTCGTTATGGCAGGGTCATGGGACGCCGCGAACGCGACGGTGCAAGTGCTCGTCGGCGATACCGCGCTCAATGCCGTGCTCCCTGATTCGTACGACCAAGCCGAAATCGTGACGGCGACGCTTGCCGTATCGCAAATCGGCGACCAATACGGCCCCGTGGGCGGCGAGCGCGTCGTGCTCCACCAATCGCAAGGCTCGTGGGTCGCCTTGTTCGAGCACGGCGTCGATGATACGCCGGGCGCGCCTTCGGGCGAACGGTGGATCGCGCACCGCAACGCCTCAGGCGTCATCGATGCGTACCTCAAGCTGACGAACGATGGTCCGACGACCGGAGATGCGCTGGGCGGAACGCTGCTCGGCGGGAGCGGCGCGCTCACCAAGGCGACAACGAAGAGCGGGCATTCCATCGCGCTGAACGATACGGCGAAAACCATCGAAACAAAGACCGCCGGCGGGCTGCAAGGGCTGCTCGACGACGCATCGCAGCAAATCTCGCATATCGCCAACTCGGCATCGACCGTCATCGACGGCGCGGCGAATACCATCTCGCATATCGCCGGCTCGGTAGGCGTGGGCAACGCCTTCGCGGCGCTCCCGGCGACCCAGGCCCCCATCGCCAACGCCGACCTCTCGACATTCGAGAACTCGCTCCACACCCAGCGCCTTGCCGACCTCGAAAACCTGGCGACCGCCGTCTCCGAAGGGTTGGCGCAGGCGAGCCCGGCGGTCACGCTATCGGCCTCGGTCATCATCGGGCTCATCGCGAGCCTCGCGCATATTAGCGTGCCGCCGGGGAGCTCGAGCGTGCGGGTGACGCCATGAGCGCGCTCGGCTCGGTCGAGCTCTGGCTGGAATGGGGCGGCGGCTTGCAACTCGCGCCCAACGGCGACCTCCTGCTCGCGATCGATACGGCCAACACGACCGACGCGACAACGCAGCGCCTCGTTCGTCTCCTGATGACCAACCCGCGCGTGCCGACGACGAACGGCTACACGACCCCGGGCGACCTCTTTAACCCGACCTACGGAGCGGGTTTGCCCGCGGCGGTTGGCGGAATGTACGACCCGGCCTCGTCGGTCGGGTTGCCTGACTCCATTCAGGCGATCGTCTCGGCGGCGCTCGCGTCTGACCCGTCCGTGCAGTCGGTGCAATCGGTGACGGTGACGAATCAGAGCGCCGGGCTCTTTCTCGATGTCGTCGTGACGGCGACGAACGGCCAAACGGTCGTGCTTCCCTCGCTTCCGCTCGCGCAGACCTTCTAAGGAGACTCTATGCCGCTCTCGACGCAGACGCTCGCGCAACTCCAAGCGCTCTGGGCGACGCAGTATACGTCGGTCGCGGCGTTGCCCGCCAACACCGACCCCGGCTCCGCGCTCGGGGCGATCGCCAACGCCGATTCGCTGCTCGCGCTGCAAATCCAGAACGAAATCATCTACGCCGACCAGATATCGCGGCTCGCGACCTCGGTCGGGGTAGATATCGACTCGTTCGTTAACCCGTTCGGCATCTATCGGATTGGGGCCGAGGCGGCGGAAGGAACGGTCACCTTCTCGACGCCGTCGCCGGTCGGCACGCAAACGGTCGTGCCGGTTGGGGCGATCGTGACGACGCAGGGCGGCTTGCAGTTCGCGGTCATCGCCGACCCCTCTCAGCCCACCTATTCCGCCACGCTGAACGGCTACGTCATCGCGGTCGGATCGAGTTCGACCAACGCGACGGTGCAGTGCACGACCGCCGGCACGATCGGGAACGTGCTAGCGGGGCAGATCACGGTTATTTTCGGCTCGCCAAGCGCGCCGTTCCCTGCGGGGGTAACGTCGGTCACGAATGCCGCCGCGTTCACCAACGGCGTCGATCAGGAGTCCGACGCGGCGCTCGCGGCCCGATTCACGCTCACGGTGTCGTCAGGTCGCGTCGCGACGGCAAACGCGATCACTGCGGCGGTGCTCGCGATTCAGGCCGGGCTCATCGTGAGCTTCGGCGATATGGTCAACGCCGACCTTTCGGCGCATTCGGCCTTTTTCACGCTCGTCGTGAACGAGGCGAACACCGGCACCGGGGCGTCATCCTCGCTGCTGACGGCGGCAACCTCGGCGATCAACGCGACGCGCAGCGCCGGGATATCCTTCGCCTGCATCGGCCCGACGCTCGTGCCGGTCAACGCCGTCGCTACGATCGCGGTCGCGGCGGGGTTCCTCTCTGCTTCGGTGATCGCCGCGGTGCAGGCGGCTTACACGGCCTTCGTCAACGGCATCGGGCTCGACGGAGGAACGGGTTCGACGAGTTGCTCGCTCGCAAAGGTCTATGCGGCGATCCTTTTGGTTCCGGGCGTGGCGGACGTGACTGGCCTCACGCTCAACGGCGGAACGGCTGATATCGTGGCCCCGTTCGCCAATCAACTCGTCGCCGGAACGGGAACCTTTACGCCCGCATGATTTTCTATGACGAAACCGGGGTAAACCCGCTGCCCGCTGGCATCCTCGTCTCGATCTACCCGGCGACGGGCGTACAGACGCTCGTCGCGTCGGGCTGGACGCAGCCCGGCGGCGAGGTCGCCTTCACGCTCGCCAACGCCGCGAACTATAACGGTGTGTTCGTCGGGCGGCAGGCTCCGCCGAATCAGGCGGTCGTCGGCGGTGCCAGCTTTTCATGCCAAGACTACCGCTCGCCGAGCCTGTCGCAGGCGGGGTACGTCGCCGAGCAAGCGTCGCTGCTGCCAGCGGCATGGTGGAATCCCACCGACCTGGTGGCCGGCGGCGTCACCTATCCGGTGCTGTTCGGTAACGCTGCGATTCTCGCCTCGCTCGACGCGCTCGCGCAATACGAGCTGGCGAAGATGCGCCTGCAATCATCGAGCGGCAGCGATATCGACGCCTGGGCGCGCGACTTCCTCGGCAGCTCGCTGCCGCGCTTTTTCAACGAGGCCGATGCTGTCTACATCGGGCGCATCGAGGCGGCGCTCGCGTCGGAGAAATGCACGATTGCCGCGATTCAGGCGGCGGTGCTCGCCTTCTACGCCGCGATCGCACCAGAGATGGCGCTGGCCGAGGTGCCGAATATCGCCTACGACACCGGCCAGGGCGGCTACGATACCGGACGAGGCGGCTATGATACAGTATTCACCGCCCCATCGGCGGCCTCGGTAATTCCCGATATTCTCGTCTGGGATCGGATGACGCAACCAACGCTTGCCGCACAGTACGGCGTTTCGGAACCAGAGTTTGTCGTTCAGATCGGGTTTAAGGACGTAGAAGGCTGGGCCTGGTATCTAGATAAATCCTACCTCGATAACGACACCTTCCTCATCGCCTCGGCGGCGTCAGGATCGCTCGTCACCGTTGCGCCAGATCCTCGGCTCGGCGCGCTGGTCGGGCTGATGAAGTCCGCAGGCACCCAGCCGCTCTATCTCATCACTCAGGAGGCATAGCCATGGCACTCGCGCCGAATACGACCCCAGCCGAGCGCATCGGCTTCCTCCAGAACGTGCTGGTGCAGTACGAGGACGAGGCATCCGAGCAGCTGGCCTCGCTCATGGAGATCGGCAAGGGCGTCATGGCGCAGCAGGGCGTCTTGAGCGCGCTGCCGCTCGCGTCGTCCCCGGTTCCGCCGCTGAGCGTTTCGGCGAACAACACGATGCTCGTCACGGCGGGCGGCGGGCAGATGGTCTTTTGCCAGGGGTATATCTGCGACGGGTGTCAAGCGCAGGGGTTTACCGTACCGGCGGCCTCGGCGTCCGCGGTGCGCGTCGATCTCATTTCCATCGCTCCGCAAGCCGTCCAGGTCGGCACGCAGACGCGCAACGTGCTCGTTGCGGGGGTGCCGACGCCGACTGCCGAGCCGCTGCTCAACCATGGCGTCGCCTACACCTACACGGAGGGCACGCCGGGCAGCGGCCAGCCCGCGACGCCCGCTGGCACGACGGCGTTCGCGACGATCACCGTGCCGATTTCGGCATCGGGCATCACCTCCGGGGATATTGCCTACCTGCTGCCAACGATGAACCCCACCGGGCCGATCGGTCCTGGCGCGTATACGACGACGACCGCGGGGGTCGTCATCCCCAGCGTCGGGTCGTCGGTGAGTGTTCCGGTCGCCTCGGGGGCGGCATTTCCGAACGGGATCGATCTCGTCGTCTCCGACGGTACACACGCCATTCATGGCTCGGTGATCTCCGGCGGTGAAACGGCGTCGCTGAGCGTGCGCGTCGATGCCGTGCTTCTTGGTTCCACGGGAAACACTATCGCCAGCGGGGCGACGACCGTTCCGGCGGGGCAGGCCGGGCCGCAGGGCGCGACTGGCGCGACGGGGCCAACCGGTCCGGCTGGGCCGAACGGGCATGGGGCGACGACTTCAACCGCTGCCGTCGTGATCCCGGCGGTGGGGTCGTCGGCGTCGGTCACCGTTGCTGACGCGACGGCATTCCCCGACGGCACCTACGGCCTCATAAGCGACGGCTCGCATGCCTTTGCGTTCCAGGTGACGGCAGTATCGGGACTAACGCTCACGCTGCTCTGCACGGCGATCTCGCTCGGCGCGGCGGGGAATACCGTCGCCTCGGGGGCGGCGGTAACGTTCTCGGGCGCGCCTGCGTCCTCGAGCGTCGGGGTCGGCGGCGTGCTCAAGAGTTATGCGTCCCCGCCGTCGATTTCGCTGACGCTCCCGGCGGGCGGGACGTGGGTCGTGGAGTGCGTATGGATCGCGAGCCCCGGGGCTGGCACGTTTTTCGGGTCGAACATCTCGCTCAATGCTGGCACGCTCTCCTCGCAGCTCAGCATCCCGATGGGGAACGCCCAAGACCACATCACGGGCGGCTTCATCGGCGGCTTCATCGGCACCGGCGCGGGCGGCCAGACGATTACCTTCGGCCTGAATCTCACCTCCGGCAACGCCGGAAGCAACTACGCAACCATCACTGCCGTGCGGACGGCGTAAGGAGTCACCTCGTGCGAAAAATCCTCGCTCTTGCGCTCGCGCTCGCCTTCGCGGCGGCCGGGACGGCCCAGGCAGGGAACCGGGCGACCGTCTACCCCAGCCAAAACCCGTCGTCCGTGCAGGTCAACCTCCAGCAGCGGTACGACCGGCTTACGCTGGGGAACTATATGCGCGACGCCTTCGGCGTGACGAACGGCACCTACGGCGATCTGACGATCTCGCCGGGCACGGGGCTCTATGTCACGGTCGCCCCGACCATCCCGAGCTCGCAGGGAACGGTCTACCAGATCGCTCCCGACGACCCAAACCCGCTCCCGGTCGGGTTCTCGCCGAATCTCCCCGCCGATACGACGCCGATCGAGGTGGAGGGCACGACGAGTTCCGCGTCCGCGCCGTTGGGGCCGTTGACCGCTCCGGGCTCGGGGCTCTCGACCTACTACCTGATCGAGGCACAGGTGCAGACGGTCGACACAAACCCGCAGACGTTGACGTTCGTGAACTCGTCGGGGCAGCCGTATACCCAGACGCTCGATACCGAGCGCGCGGATCAGGTCGTGTACCAGGTGAAAGCCGGAACGGCGGCATCGAGCCCGACCGTGCCGGCGACCGACAGCGGCTGGGTCTCGGTGGGAACGGTGCTCGTGCCCTCGGGGGCCTCGCAGATCACTTCAGGGATGATCGCGCAGCAGAATCCCTGTGGACCGGGCGCGACGACCTCCTGCCTGGCCTTCTCCGGCTTCGTGCAGTCGGCCAACGTCGTGCATCTCTTCCCTGGGCCGTCTCCGAGCCCCGACGTAGGAAACGCGGGCGTGACCGGGACGTTCGATGCCGGGCAGATCGTTTCGACGGCTCCGCAGGGTACGAGCCCGCTGACGGTGCTCTCGACGACACTGGTCTCCAATCTCCATGCGGCGATTGCCGATGCGCTCGATACGATTTTACCCGAGAGCCAGGGTGGAACCGGGACGGCGACGCCGACCGGCGTCATACCCGGCGCGTCGGGAAACTTTACCTGCTCCGGTGCGATTTTCAACCCCGGGCAGACGTGCGACGTGGTTGCGTCGCCGTCGTTTACGACCGTCAACGCATCGCAACTCAACGCGACGAATGCAACGGTGAGCAGCCTGCCGTCGCTCGCGTGCCTTGGCACGAATGCCAGCGGTGCGCTGCAAGCCGGGTCGTGCGGCGGATCGAGCCTCACGATCAACGGCACCGCGCCGATCACCGCCACGCAGAGCAGCGGCATCGCAACGATTGCCTGCCCGAGTTGTGCGGTGCTCACAGGGAACACCTACACCGGGAGCGAGCAGATTGCTCCGGCGGGAACGGCGACGGCAACGCAAGCCTACGGGAGTGTTGGCGCGTTTACTGCGCAGAACTCGACCTGGAATGGATCGAACGCGGTGACGAACGGCTGGACGATTGCCGCCGACTCGTTGTCGAATCTCTTTTTCAAATTTAACGGCACATCGGAAGCAACGGTGTCCAGTACCGGAGCGCTGACGCTTGGGACGCCTCTGGCAATAGCGAATGGCGGCACGGGAAGTGCAACGCAGAATTTCGTCGATCTCTCGTCGGCGCAGACCGTGAACGGCGTGAAGACCTTTGGGAGCGCGCCGGTCTCCACTAACGGGTACAATTTTGGCGCAGGACTCGTGGTGAAGAATGACACGAGTTCGTTCGGAGCCGCTACCCTTCTTCATCTCAATACCACCGGTAATGCATCGGGCATCGCTCTGGACACTGGGTCAGGAGCGGGATACGAGTGGTCATTGGTCGGGAACCAGACGGCGTTTGGAGATTTCTACCTCAGCCGTGCAGCGACGGCAGGTATCGGCGTTGTTCCATCCTTGCCTCTACTCGGCTGGAACAATGCGACCGCGTTCTTGCGTCCGCTAGCCGACGGTTCCGCGGCCATCGAGTTACAGAACGCGGCCGGAACGCCGCAACTAACAGTGAACACAACGAACGGGAATGCTACGGTTGCGGGCGCTGCTACAGCGACATCTTACGTCATGTCCGGTGGTTCATCGGCGTTTTCGGGACCCAATCCGTGGGTGCAGAACGATGGCGCTAGCGTTCTCGGGATGGCGTTCTACGTCCCGACAAGCTCGACGTACGGCTATCGCTGGTACTTGGGTTCGACGAATGTCGCCGAACTTACAGCAACGGCGCTTACCACGAGCGGCTACATCGTCACGGGCGGCGGTAGCGGCGTTACCCTTGGATCGATACCCCAGGTTGCAATGTCTTACAACAAATCATTGACGCAAGGCGAGATGGATTTGTGGGCTCTGTATAACGATGCATCAGCTCCCAACTTCCATACCGCGTTCTCGTTTTGGGGATACAACAACGGCATCGCAACAAACTATGCGACTATCCTGCGGAATGGAGCCGGCGAGTTCAAAGGAGGAACGAGCCCCGTAATGGTCGGCGGAGGCGCGTACCAGGGCGCTTTTGATCTGACGAGCAACGCGGTGCAGTCGTTGATTTTGCCAGCATCTGCGTCGCAGCCCTTTACCGTTGCGAACGCCGCGAATTCGGTCACCAATTTGCAGGTATTGGATGGCGGCGGGGTCATCGCAACCAGAGGCGGCGCGACCCAGCCTGGCCCCCTCGGGCCGTGCTACACGGCCGGCGGCTCAGCATGCGGCTCGACGTTTCACTCGGTATACGGCACCTCGTCGTGTTCGGGCACGACCGGCTCCGTCTCTTCGCTGGGCCTTGACTATGCTGGGCTGTGCACGGACTCCGTTATCTTCTCTGGAGCCGCGCAGTTCAGCACGGGGAACGTCGCGTGCGAAACAGGGAAGGTGACGATAGCCCAATCTGGAGGAACCGCTCAAATCGGAGACTTTATGATTACCTCCGGTTCGAACGTTTCGACGCAAGCCACATTTGGAGTCTACCCAATTATCGTAACGACCGGAACCTCGACCAATTACACGCTGACGTTCACCTTCAAATGTTCGGGAGTCTAGGATGAATGAGGAAACAAATCAAGAGCGACTCGATGAAGTCGTCGCGCACCTCCGCTCGTTGGAGCGGCGAATGACATCGCTCGAACGCTCGATGTTCGGCTTCCACGACGACGAGCGCAATACATGGATTCCCGGCATCCTGCAGTCTCTCGCCGAGATGAAGGGCTTGCTGCTCTGGTTTGTACGGCTTGCATGGGTCATCGCCCCCGCGCTGATCGCGCTCGTCGCTCATCAATATGGCGTTGTTGACCTCCTAGGCAAGTTCCTGGAGTCTTTCCACTAATGGCGTGGCTCATTGCTTCGGCCATCGTGCTTGCGCTCGCCATCATCGGCTATCTGCTCTATATCGCCATCGTCATCGTCAGCTCCATCATGCGAGCGGGGAGGTAAAATGGGCGCAACTGATTATTCGTGGATGAAAGAACTCGAACGGCGCATCACGATCTCGGAGGGATGCTCGGCAACGCGTTACTTCGACTCGCGCGGCATCCCCACCATCGGCATCGGATTCAATCTCCAGCGAGCAGATACATACGGCGCGCTGCTCAAAGCAGGCGTTGCACCAACGATGGTCGAGGCGGTCATCAACGGCACCGCGTCGCTCACGCAGCCGCAGATCGAGGCGCTGCTCACCTACTCGCTCTGGCCCATCATCTCCGATGCGCGCACGTCGCTTGCCTCGGGCATCTACGACGTGCTTACCCCGGCACGGCGGTTCGTCATCTGCGACCTCGTGTACAACCTGGGGCTCGCGGGCTGGATGGGCTTCCCCAACACGCGCTTGGCAATCAGCGCGGCGCAACGCGCCAAGGCCGCTGAGGCGACCGACGCGCACGCGCTGTTCGTCGCGGCGGCAAACGATCTCCGGCAAAGCGATTGGTACGGCCAGGTCGGCGACCGTGCGAAGCGCGACTGCGCCATGCTCGAAGTCGGCGTCTGGTGCGACCCGCAGGGCGACGGCTCGGACATTCTTTGAGGGTTTGCAGCATGAAGTCAATCTTTTCTACCTGTTTTGCTACATGCATTGATGTGCTCGTGCGTTTCTGGGCGTCCGATCGGTCGAGTGTCATCGGCGGCATCGTCGCCCTCTGCGGATTAGCGGCGACCGAGCCGGGGGCGACCGCGTTGCGAACGCTCGGGCTGCCCGGCTCACTCATTGTACGGATGGGAGCGCTTGCTGCGGTATTCGGAGCGCTTGCCATAACGCCGCGAAAATCGTCGTAGCAACATGCGGCAAATACTCATTCGCGCGCGAAGCGAGATCGATGCGGCCATTCGACGACTCGAAGATATGGAGGCGCTGTTCCCAGGTGTCGCAATCGCACTGCAAAACGTCGTCGCTCTGACGCTCGTTCCCGCGCGCGAAAAGATCGAGTCGGCGATAGATCACATTGCCGACAACGAGCCGCCCGACTAGCGCAGAAAGCGCCCGAAGAGACGGAAATAGACCCGATTCCGCGCTCGACGCATCAGGGGAACCGGATTGCCGGAGCCGAGATGTCCGAGAGCACGCCCCCATGCGGCGGCTCGAGCGAGGCGGTAACTGTTGCAGGCGTCCTTGGTCATGAATCAGCTACGATCGAGACCGAGTGCCCACGCTTGAAACTGAAACGGATCATCGACCGCTAGTCGCCCTGCATCAGGGATAGAGACGGGCTCACCAATGACTCGATACGTTGTAGCGATAGCTTCGCCGAATTGATCGCGAAGGCGATGTTTAATTAGACCAATTGCCAGATGGGTAATGTCGATCCCGATCCACGGCATTCCGAGTTGCTGCGCTACACTTATCGTCGTCCCGCAACCGCAAAACGGATCGAGTACAACGTCTCCAGATTTAGCACTTGCGGAGAGAATCCGCGTTAAAAGGGCCTCTGGCTTTTGCGTGGGGTACCCTAGCCTCTCTGCCGCGTGCGCTTGGATGGCCGAAATATCGGCCCACAGGTTTTGGATTGGCATCCCTTTAAGTTCGTCAGCATAACTCTTTCGCCTAAGACGCCCACTCTTAGACTTTGGGAAATAGATGCGGCCCTCGCTGTCCCATTGCTCCATTTTTGCTCTTGATATCATCCAACCGTTCGTCGGCGGCTCGTATCCCTTGTACTCGTACTTTAGATTCGGACGAAACGCGGGGTTCGTCAAACTCGTTGCTTGAAACCGTCTGCCGTCAGGATCGACGTGTGTAAAGAACTCTGCAACGTATTTTTGATACTCCGCTGAATCTCTATTGTACTGAGGATAGAACGGCGACTCTTGGGACTTCGCATAGAATAGAATGATGTCGGTGCATATTCCGAATCGAACCGATTCGTGTACCGCGCTGCTCATGCCGGGCCGACGCTTCCAGGTTATTTCGTTCCTGAAGTTCTCTTTTCCGAAGATCGCATCAAGTGTGATCTTCAGGTAATGGCTCGCGGTCGGATCGCAATGTAAATAGAGGCTTCCGGTTCTCTTAAGGACGCGGTGCATTTCGATCAAACGCGGCGCCATCATGGCGAGATAAGCCATCATATTTGACGATCCAAGCATTTTGCGGAAGGCTTGCATCGTTTCCGAAACCGCCCCGCCAGCCTCAATTACCTCGTCGCAAGCACGGCGCGATTCTATGGTCCAAGTCCAGGTATCCTCGAACGCCTTGATTTGCGCGGCTGCTTGGTCTCCGGAACGCTCCGCAAAAAGAACGTTGTAATCCGCGTGCGAATTGAATGGCGGATCAAGATAGATTAGATCGACCGACTCGTCCGCGATGTATCGGCGCAAAATGTCCAGATTGTCGCCGTAGTAGAGCGTGTTCACGCACGAAATGTTCGCGCTCTAGGCAGCGAGTCCGCCACGCATCAGATCAGGTACGTTGGCGCGAGAGAACGCGCGCTGCACCTGTGCTGTACGCGCCCAAAATGATGTCCCGATGGCAACCATATGGCAACACCCCGCCGCTCCGGAAAGAAAAACGCCCGTAAAGCAGATTAATCATGCGACCATCATGCGCTCGCATCGACGAAAACGCAAGGATTCCTCCAATCCGAGCCGAATCGGGAAGATATGTCGTTCGCGGCTCGCGAGCCGGCAAAAAGCGAGCCGCGCCAAATCACCAAGATCGAAGGAGAAACTCATGGCTAGCCTACTTTCCATCCTCGCCCCGCTCGAGGGGCAGATCGCCGATGCGGCGCTTGTCGCGCTGGACGCGAACCGAACCACCCTGCTCGCGGACGCGAACGCGCTGGGCGTGAAGGGCATCGCCGCTATCGCCGAGGTCGTCACGAACGCGCTTCCCGAGCACGGGCTCGGCGCAATCATCAAGCCGTTTCTCGCCAAGGCGATCACCGACGCGGAGCCGCAGATTATCGCGTTGCTCGGCGGCGAGGAGCAGGCGCTCTACGCCGCCGCCGAGGCGTACATCCAGGCGTTTGCGAAGGCCCACGGCGGCTGAAACACCCGCTCGGTCGGCCGCAAGAACTTCAGGCACTCTCTGACAATCAGGGGGTGCCTTTTTTGTTTCCGGTCGCCATCATCGCGAGAACTATTGGAAGCGCCTGCGTCCCGCCAGCGCGTAAAGCGCTCTGAACGATGGTTTCTAGCATTTGCCCTGGCGTGACGCCCGCCGCAGAAAAGGCCGCTTTCGTCTCAACCGAGACGCGGACGGTGAGATAGGCTCGTCGCCCGGAATAGCATTGGCAGGCGGAGGTACCGCGTGTGTGCCCGCATTTCCCACATACCATCCGCCTGCGACGATGGTCGCAGAATTCGAGGTGGCATTCCTTACAGACCCATGTTCCCTTTTTGGGCGTTTTGATGCGCCC
>CABS01000210.1_pt1 | contig 29650 bp, 30 predicted proteins | sample 344768 | NCBI WGS metagenome assembly CABS01 (sample SAMEA3138346, study PRJNA38045) | mine drainage metagenome | isolation source: Carnoules arsenic-contaminated mine drainage | place: France:Carnoules | collected 21-May-07 | reverse complement strand
CTGATAACCTTTACCGAAAGGATCCGCCCAGGGGTCCATAAAGCCCACAATACGCTGTAAACGATAAGGCGAACTCCAGATCAGGCCGACAAAACCGATAACGGACATCACCAACAAGCCGATAAAAATACGCAGATTTAATCCGCCCAAAAAGAGTGTCGTCATGGCAATCGCAATAATGACCACAAAGGCGCCGAAATCAGGTTCGCGTAACAACAAAAACCCGGTGAAAAGAATGGCCACTAACATCGGTAAAAAGCCCTGTTTGAGGTTGTGCATCAAAGCGGCCTTACGCACAGCGTAATCAGCCGCATAGAGCACCGTAAACAGTTTCATTAATTCAGAAGGCTGCAAATTAAATACCAGCAATGGCAACCAGCGTTGGCTGCCGTTCACATTTCGTCCTATTTTCGGCACCAGCACCAGCGTGAGCAAGACCAGACCCGCCACAAATAGCCAGGGGGCGAGGCGTTGCCATTGCAGCATGGTCACCATTCGAAAAGCCATGAAACCGGCCAACAAACCTGCTGCGACATAGCCCGCTTGCCGAATCAGAAAAAAATTGGCGTGGTAGCCTGTTGCCTTACTGGCCTCTGCGGTATCAATGGAGGCGGAATACACCATCACCAGACCAAAGGACAGCATGGTAATCACCAACCAAATCAAAACATTGTCATAATGCGTTTCGTGATGTTTTAAATTCTTTGCCATACTCATCACACATGCTCCTGTGCAAGATGTTGTACGGCGGCAAAAAATACTTGTGCACGGTGCGCATAATTGTCGAACATGTCAAAACTGGCGCAAGCGGGTGACAGCAACACGGCATCACCCGGTTTGGCTTGTGCATAGGCCAAAGCCACTGCATCTTCCATATTTTCAGCGCGTAATATGGGTATGCCGGAACTGGCCAATGCTTGCGCAATCAATCCACCATCCCGCCCAATTTGCACCAGACCCGTGCAGGTGTTCATGGCTTCAGCCAACGGTGAAAAATCCTGCCCCTTGCCTTCGCCGCCCGCGATGAGCACCAAAGGTCTGTTCATCCCTTTTAAAGCAGCGACGGTCGCGCCCACATTGGTGCCTTTGGAATCGTCATAAAAATCAACATCCCCAACATTTGCTACCCATTCCACACGGTGGGCCAAGCCACCAAACTCGCGCAAGGCTTGCGCCAAAGGGGCATCCGGCAGGCCTAGCGCATGGCACAGCGCCCAGGCAGCCAGTGCGTTGGCCACATTGTGTTGGCCTGCCACGCGCAAATCTGCTGCGGGCATTAAGTGCTGGCTACCACGACATAAATAACCTTCCTGTAAACCAAATTCATCTTCATTTTTGGCAGGCAATAAACCGAAACTCATCTGACGGCGACCTGAATGAGTCCACTGAACGCTGAACGCATCATCGCGGTTAATGACCTGCGCCTCGGCCCCCGCATAAATACGTGCCTTGGCTGCCGCATAAGCATGCATACCGGGGTAACGATCCAAATGATCCTCACTCACATTCAGCACAGTTGCTGCTGCGCTGTGCAGGCTGTACACCGATTCCAGTTGAAAGCTGGATAATTCCAGTACGAACACGTCTGTTTGAGGATTCTTGTCCAACGCCTCCAAAACGGGAATACCGATATTGCCGGCCATCTGGGTGCGCAAACCTGCTGCTTCGCACATACTGGCCACCATGGTGGTGACTGTACTCTTGCCATTTGACCCGCTGATGGCAATCACTCGTGCCGTGAGGGGTAAGGCTTGCGCAAATACTTCCACATCGCTCCACACCGGCTTACCCGTTGCGATGGCTGTCTGAATCAGGGGGTGAGAAATGGGAACACCGGGACTGACCACAATGTATTGCGCCCAAGCCAAATCTTCGACTTGCCATGCCCCCAAATGGACGACGACCTCCGGGCACTGTTCGCGCAAGGCAGACAAAGCCGAAGGCGTTGCAGACTGGTCGGCAACGCGCACTTCTGCGCCGCGCCGAACCAACCAGTGTGCAGCAGCCAACCCGCTCGCACCCAGGCCGAGTATCAGTACCTGCTTTGCATTCCAGTTCATTGCTTGTCCGGTATCCATGTCGTCATCTCAGTTTCAGGGTGGATAAACCAATCAGCACCAGCATCATGGTAATAATCCAGAATCGAACCACGACCTGCGTTTCTTTCCAGCCTTTTAATTCAAAATGATGATGCAGGGGTGCCATACGAAACACCCGTTTTCCCGTTAATTTGAATGAGGCCACCTGTATCACCACGGACAGGGTTTCGATGACAAACACCCCACCCATAATGAACAGCACAATTTCCTGGCGCACAATCACCGCCACCACGCCCAAAGCGGCGCCCAGCGCCAATGCGCCCACGTCGCCCATAAATACCTCGGCGGGGTAAGCGTTAAACCACAGGAAAGCCAACCCTGAACCTGCCATGGCTGCGCAAAATACCGCCAACTCGCCCGCACCGGGAATGTGGGGTTCGCCCAGGTAATGCGAAAACACGGCATTTCCCGCCACGTAGGCGAATATGGCCAGCGATGAGGCCACCATCACAGTGGGCAGGATCGCCAAGCCATCCAGGCCATCGGTTAAATTGACGGCGTTGCTGGAACCGACAATGACGAAGTAGGTCAAGGTGACAAAGCCGACTGTGCCCAGCGGGATGGCAATGTGCTTGAAAAATGGCACAATCAGTTCGGTTTGTGCCGGTAATTGAGTTGAATAGGCGATATACAATGCAGCGCCGAGCCCCAATGCCGATTGCCAAAAAAATTTGCTGCGCGCTGAAAGTCCTTTTGGGTTGCGGTGGACTACCTTGCGGTAATCGTCCACCCATCCGATGACGCCAAATCCCAGCGTGGTCAACAGCACCACCCAGACGTAGTGATTGGACAGATCGCTCCACAACAGCGTGGAGATCGTAATCGAGACCAAAATGAGAGCGCCACCCATGGTTGGGGTACCCGCCTTGATTAAGTGCGTTTGTGGGCCATCATTGCGCACCGATTGACCAATTTTCATTGCCGTCAGGTAACGAATAACGCCGGGGCCAACCAGAAAAGAAATCCCCAGAGAGGTCAAAGAGGCCAACACTGCACGCAGGGTAATGTAGTTAAAGACATTGAATGCGCGGACTTGGCCTGACAAGGATTGAAACAACCAGAGCAACATCAGATCACCTCCTCTAGCTGTTCGACCACGCGTTCCATATGCATGAAACGGGAACCTTTTACCAACAGCGTCACATTGTCGCCGAGGTGCGCTGACAAAGCTTGTACCAGCGCATCCGCATCATTGAAATGTTGGGCAGACGCGCCAAATTGCGTGACGGCCGCTTGACTGGCCTCGCCCAGAGCGTACAAACTGTCCACATGACAGGCTTTGGCATAGCGGCCTATGTCGGCGTGCGCCGTGACACCGGCCTCACCTAATTCACCCATATCGCCCATCACCAATATTCGTATGCCCGGTGATGATGCCAGCACATCAATCGCGGCACGCATGGATTCCGGATTGGCATTGTAGGTGTCGTCGAACAGGCGTGTGCCATGTTTTCCCGTTTTGAACTGCAAGCGCCCTTTGGGTGCGTGAAACCCTTCTAATCCTGTGCACATGGCGTCTGTTGAGATACCAAGCACCTGTGCTGCGGCCAGTGCTGCCAACGCATTCATCACATTGTGTCGCCCAGGAACCGGCAAACGAATCGCTAACTCCGTATCGAACAGACGAATTTTTATGTCACTGCGATCTTCATGCAGAAGACAAGCCAGGGTATGAACCTGTGCCGCTTTACCTGAATCTTCGCGTATTGAAAAAGCCACAACCTGACGCTGACCGGCAAAATCCCGCCACAGTTGGGTGTAACGGTCATCTGCATTGAGCACGACGATGGCTTGCGCTGGCGCACCGAGGATAATTTCCCCTTTCGCTCTGGCCACAGCTTCTGGCGAACCCAATATCCCGATGTGTGCGCTGCCCGCATTGTTAATCAACACGACTTCGGGTTGCGCCAAACCCACCAAATAGGCCAATTCACCGGCATGATTCATACCCATTTCAATCACGCCAAATTGGTGGTGCGGACATAATCCCAATAAAGTTAATGGCATACCGATGTCATTATTGAAATTGCCTTGCGTGGACCACACCTGTTTTTCACCGACGGCCGCACTTAATATAGCGGACAGCATGTCTTTCACGGTGGTTTTTCCGCTGCTGCCCGTGATCGCAATCAGTCGTGCGGGCATCCGTTTACGCCAATACGCGGCTAACTGACCAAGCGCCAAACGGGTATCTTCGACCACCACCGCAGGACCGGTGACCGGCGCACTGCGCGCATCCACCATCACAGCTGCCGCGCCGGCATCCAATGCAGCCTGCGAAAACTGATGCCCATCGAATCTGTCGCCGCGCAATGCGACATATAGATCACCCGTTTGAAGTGTTCGGCTGTCTGTGCAGACCCGGTAACATCCGGTTTCGGCACCGCGCAGCACACCGCCCGTAGCTTCTGCAATTTGGCTGGTGGTCAACATCCCCCCTTTGCAAAGGGGGGTCAGGGGGGATTTGCGGTGGTGCCGGATGATACGCAGCAAAATCCCCCTCAATCCCCCTTTTTTAAAGGGGGAAGTGGGTTTGAGTATGAATTTCAATTTCATGGGTAAACCTCAAGGGCACGTTGCGCGTGCGCATAATCCCAAAAGGGATGTTTTATCCCGGCAATTTCCTGATAACGCTCGTGCCCTTTGCCCGCAATTAACACCACATCACCCGCTTGAGCTTGTGCAATACTTTGCGCGATAGCACTGGCTCTGTTCACTTCTACCCACTCATTTCCCGACATCCGCGTACGCATCGCGGTGATAATGGCGTTGGGGTCTTCGCTTCGCGGATTGTCCGAAGTCAGGATGACATGATCGGCCCAATGTGCTGCTATGGCGCCCATTTCAGGGCGTTTTCCTGCATCACGATCACCACCACAACCGACAACGCAATAGAGACGCCCTGAGCCGGACACCAATTCACGCAAAGTCTGCAAGACGTTCTCGAGTGCATCGGGGGTGTGCGCGTAATCAATGACCACCCAAGGCTGATTTTCACCCCCCAGTATTTGCATACGGCCCGCAGGCGCAACCACATTAGCCAGATGTTCGACCGCCTGATCCAGGTTCACACCACTGACCAACAATGCGCTCAGTGTGGCCAACAAGTTACTGGCGTTGAAACGTCCCAGCACCGGCGCGCGCAGTTGCGCGGCGCCCCAAGGCGTGTCGACTCGCAAGCTTAACCCTTCCGCCGACAGATGTAATTTGCTGCCGCGCACAGTGGCTTGACCAAAACCGTAGCTCAGTATTTCGGCAGCACCCTGTGGCTTACGCATCAAGCTTCGGCCAAATTCATCGTCCTGGTTGATGACCGCATAACGCAGGCCAGACCAATGAAACAATTTGGCCTTTACCGCAGCGTAATGCGCCATATCGCCATGATAATCAAGGTGATCACGACTCAAGTTAGTCAGAACAGCCACATCAAAATGCACTGCATTGACACGCCCCTGGTCCAAGCCTTCTGAAGACACCTCCATCGCGAGCGTTTGAACCCCTGCTTGACGATAGGCAGCCAGGGTGGCTTGCAGCACTGCGGCATCCGCCGTGGTGTTTTTGCTGTCCGTTAAATTGGGATAAATTCCGTTACCCAGCGTGCCCAGTACCGCCGTGCGGCGCCCCAATTCATTTAAACTCTGCGCAATCCAATGCGTACAGGACGTCTTGCCATTGGTGCCCGTCACCCCGATGTTCCATAAATGGCGCGATGGTGCGCCATAAATTTGTGCAGCGATCGCACTGATGTGCAGTTTCAGTTGGTGCACCGGCACATTGGGTACTTGAGCCAAAGCGCTGTCCCAAACATAACCTTCTGCATCCCACAACACTGCTTCCGCTCCTGCCTGCACTGCAGCGGCGATATACTGCCGGCCATCCTGTTTGCCGCCTTGATAAGCGGCAAACGCCATACCCGGCCTGATTTGTCGGCTGTCGGTACTCAAACCGTGAATGACCGCGCCCTGATGCGTCAAAGCAGCCAAAATGGCTGCCGCATCGGGGGGGGTTGTGATGCGGGTTGCGTTCATCTCGCCTCCACCGCAACAGTCACACCTGTTTTTGTACTTTTAGGCGGCGCCAATGCTTTGTCAGGCGGCACATGAAGCAAGTGCAAACTGTCTTCCATCACCGAATGAAACAGGGGTCCGGCTACGGCGCCACCATAATATTGACCTGCACTGGGTTCGTCGATCATAATGGCGACAATTAATTTGGGGTCGCTGACCGGAGCAAAACCAACAAATGAGGCAATGTAACGGTTTGACGCATAACCGCCATGATCGGGTTTATGTGCGGTACCCGTTTTCCCCGCCGTACTGTAATCATCCAGATTCGCCAAGGGTGCTGTGCCATCTGCCGTCACCACATTCGTCAACATAGTTTTCATCTCATCGGCACTTTGCGCAGAAAACACCTGGTCACCGGCAGACATGCCAGCGAATTTGACAAAACTGACGGGCTTTAACAGGCCATGATTGGTGAACACGGTGTATGCGCGGGCCATTTGTAACAAACTGACAGACACCCCGTTACCATACGACATGGTTGCCTGATCAATGGGTTCCCAGTGTTGCCAGGGGCGCAGCGTGCCTCTGGCTGAACCTGGAAATACATTTTCCGGCGCCACACCAAATCCGGCATCATGTAATTTTTGCCAAAAATATGGCGGCGCCAAGGTCAAAATAATTTTTGATGCGCCCACATTGCTGGATTTTTCGATGATCTGGGATACCGTTAAGACCCCTTCCGGGTGAGCATCATGAATCCAGTATTTGCCCACTTGCCATTTCCCGCCTGTCGTGTCGATGGTGCTGTCAGGCCGATACTTCCCCGTATCCAATGCGGCGGTCAGCGCAACCGGCTTCATCACGGAACCGGGCTCATAAGCGTCGGTGACTGCACGATTACGCATTTGCGCTGGTTTGAGTCCAGTCAGGTTGTTTGGGTTGTATGACGGGGCATTGACCATGGCCAATACTTCGCCCGTTTTTGCATCCAACATGACGAGTGCGCCGGCTCGCGCTTTATTGGCAATCACTGCCGCCTTCAATGCACGGTATGCAATGTATTGCAAACGCATATCAATTGATAGCTGCACATCCTGTCCAGGCTTTGGCGTTTGAATACTCTGCACATCTTCAATGATATTGCCATGCCGATCCAGCAGAACCCGCTGGCTGCCTGGTCGACCGGCCAGCGAATTGTCCAGACCCAGTTCTAGGCCTTCCTGACCATTGTCATCGGCACCGGTGAAGCCCAACACAGCACCCAAAGATTCGCCAGAGGGATAATAGCGACGGTATTCGCGCTGTAAAGACAACCCCGAGATATTGAGTTTGGTGACATCTTCAGCCTGATCTGGTGGAAGATGTCGTTTGATAAAGACAAATTCATGTTCCGTGTCTGCCAGCCTGGCGCTCACCTGCCGCGGTGTCATTTGCAAGACGCTTGCAAGCTGGTCGCGTTGCGCCATGGTCATTTGGATATTGGAAGGATTGCACCACACGGACTCTACAGGCGTGCTGACAGCGAGTATCTCCCCATTGCGATCACTCACCATACCGCGATGCGCAGGCAAAGGCACCACACGACTGGTGAGCGCGTCGCCCTTGCGTTGCAGAAATGTCTGATGTAATACCTGTAAATACACCGCTCGTCCCGCCATCATGATTAACCACAACAGAATCAGCACCAGGATCAATGTGCTGCGCCACTGTTTCAGATGCAATGACAATAAATGCCCAGAGGGATGCTCTATGCGCTGCATCACGGATGAAATGCGTGCGGCTGTGTCGCCGTCACCACCCGCATTTGGCGCGCATCAGGTAATTGCATTTGCAACTGCTCGCTGGCTATTTTCCCAACCCGCGCATGCATCGCCCAAGTGCTTTGTTCCAATTGCAGCCGACCCCATTCTTCATCCAGCTGAATTTGTTGCGACTGCGCCTGTTGCAAGCTGATAAACGCCTTCCGCGCCTGATGCTGACTTTTAATGAGTGACAAGGCGCACAGCACCACCGTTATCAACAAAACAAGCTGCCAGCGCATCAACATGCCATCCCCATGATATGTCTCATGACTTCGCCATTTCTATCGTACGCATCACGGCACTGCGGGCGCGCGGATTCCTGGCTACCTCTGCTTCCGATGGGCGCACAGCCCGCCCGATCAATCTCATGCCAGGTGCGAGGATCTGGTCAGCGCGTAACGGTAATTTCGCGGGCATCGGTGGCGGGTTGCTGCGCTGGCGCATAAACCGCTTCACCAACCGGTCCTCCAGCGAATGAAACGCAATCACCACCAATCTTCCTCCTGTAGCCAAACGATCCGCTACCAATGGTAAAGTTAACGATAACTCCTCAAGCTCGCGGTTGATGTGAATCCGTATAGCTTGAAAGGTGCGTGTGGCCGGGTTTTGTCCGGTATCACGCCCCGGCATGACAGCCGCGACCAAGTGCGCAAGCTGCTGCGTGTGTGTAATTGGCACACGCGCTTGTTGTGCAACAATCGCTGCTGCAATGCGCCTAGCATTCCGCTCTTCGCCATAAGCCCAAAGTACCTCTCTTAATTCGGTTTCAGTGACCTGTGCCAACCATTCCGCTGCCGTCAACCCGGATGTGGTATTCATGCGCATATCCAGTGGCGCATCGAAGCGAAAACTGAACCCGCGATTTGCCTCATCCAGCTGCGGGGAAGACACCCCTAAATCCATCAGAACACCATCCAGCCTACCCACACCCAAGCGATCAAGCTGCACACTCACCTGGTCAAACCCACTGTGACAGATACTAAATCGTGGGTCTTGCCATTGCTGGCCCACCGCCACGGCTTGAGGGTCTTTATCCAGCGCAATCAAACGACCCGCCGGCCCTAATCGCTGCAAAATCTCCTTGCTGTGTCCGCCTCGCCCAAAGGTCAAATCGGCATATATCCCGTCTGGACGTATATTTAGCGCATCGACTGCGGCCTCTCGCAGTACGGTTTCATGGTTATGTTCGCCACTCACAAACTAAAGCCGGCCAGTTCTGCAGGCATCTCCGCATCTTTAAAACTCAAGGCCAAATCCATTTGGTCTTGCCAACGCTGCTCGTTCCATAATTCAAACTTCACACCCTGCCCGACCAACACCGCATTTTTGTCCAGACCGGCAAATTCCCGCAACATGGCGGGTAACAGAATTCGGCCTGTGGCATCCAGTTCCAAATCAGCCGCATTTCCGACCAATAAGCGTTGCAGACTGCGTGTTTGGGTATTGAAACTGGAAAGGCTATTGAGCTTTTTTTCAATCGGTTCCCATTCGACCAATGGGAACATCAGCAAACATTTACTGGGGTCTGCTGTCACCACCACACGGCCATCGCCTTGCGCGAGCAGCGCGTCACGGTACCGGGCAGGCACCATCAGCCTCCCTTTGGTATCCAAATTCAACGTGCTCACGCCACGAAACATCATTCACCCCTTACGTTGCCACCATTTTCCCACTTTTTACCACAAAATACCACTTATCACCACTATAGTGAATTACTTTGCGTTGGTCAAGCAAGTGTTATTTTTTATGCCTGTCACGGAGATGGATTAAGCGCATGATTAAGCAGTGATTTTTGTTCCTCGGCATGGCGTAAAAAAATGCTGCGCGAAGCCGGCGTTGAAAGCAGGAATGCTGGACTCAGTGTAAGCGAGATGGGTAGTGCAGAAACGGTACCTGGTTTCGCAGGTTATTGGGGTGATTGCGTTGAGAAACCCCCAACCTGACGCACGCGTTCAAAAAGGCAAATAGCCAGTGCAGCCGCTGCGTTCAGTGATTCCATGCATCCTGGCATAGGAATGCGCACAGCCTGGTGGGTAACGGCACGAAGGTCTGAAGACAGGCCTGCCCCTTCGTTGCCGAAAGCAAATGCCACATTCCCGGTCAAATTGCACTCGTACAGGCTGTGGCGCGCATCCAGAGCGGTGCTGTACACCGTTCCGGAGAATCCCGCAGCGATGCCGGCGAGGTCGGCGCGTTCCACCAGATGAAGCGAAAAATGTGCGCCCATTCCGCCACGCAGCACTTTGGGCGACCAGACATCGGCGCAAGCTTCGGACAAATAGACCGTGTCCACGCCAGCTGCCGCAGCACTGCGTAACATCGCCCCCAGATTACCAGGGTCTTGAATGTGTTCAAGCAAGACTGAAAAACGCGGTGCAGGCAAATGAATGTCTGTGGGAATGGCGATCAGGGCCATGACCCCGCTGGGTGTTTTGACCGGGGAGAGCGCTGACAGCAATTGAGGCGCCAAGACACTGATGGGCACTTGCGGGCAACGGGTTTGCCAGTGTATCAAGGCTTGATTGTCGGTCACCAGCAAGCGGATGGGGCAACTCCCGCCGGCCAAATAAGCCTCGATTAAATGTTCGCCGTCGAGCAACGTTTGTCCTTTTTCGCGACGCTGCTGCACCGAATCGGCCAGGTGTTTCAACGTCTTGAAAAAAACGTTTTGACTGGACTCAATGGAAATTGTTGTGGTCATGCCAAACCCGGTAACAACGCACGCAAACCATCGGCAAGAAATTGTATTGCCATGGCTGCCAGTATCAGCCCCATGACACGGGTGGCAATATTGAGTCCGGTCGTGCCAAGTCGGGTGCCGATCGGTTCGGCCAACCGCAACACGCCCCAAACCACCACACCCACCAACACACAAGACAGGCTGAACAGAATTTTATCCAGCAGGCTCGCTGCCTGATGCGCCTCCACAATGACCAAACTGATCGCGCCTGGTCCGGCAAGCAGCGGGATAGCCAGGGGCACCACAGAAATATCCACTTTGAACTCAGCCTCCGTTTCCTCCGCATCGGTATGACGTGCCGGGCTGGTTTTAGCATGAAACATGGCAATGGCGATCAGCAAGACCAACAACCCGCCTGCAACACGAAAAGCGGGGATGCCGATACCAAAAAATCCCAACACATGATCGCCCGCCCAGATTGACAACAACAAAATCACCACCACCGCAAATGCGGCTTTGCGCGCAGTGCGGCGCATTTCCTGGCTGGGTCGGTCGGCACTCAGGCTGAGAAAAACAGGAATAGCCCCCAAGGGATTCAGGATGGCGAACAACCCCACCAAAAACTGGATTTGCTCGATGAAATAAGGGCTGAGAGACGGCAATGCGGTATTCATAAAACCCCTCGCTATCTAACTGCGCCGCCAGGCAGTGCCTTGCGGACTGTCTTCCAGAATGATGCCTGCGGCCAACAATTGCTGCCGAATTCGATCGCCTTCCGCGTAATCTTTGGTCTGCCGTGCCAGTTGCCGTTGCGCAATCAGACCCACAATATCCTGCTCGCCCATGACGCACCCATTGAGTTGCTGCAAGTGTTGCAAGGGTGGGCTCTGTAACAAACCCAGCACTGCGCCCAAGCCCTTCAGCAGGTTGGCGGCATTCACAGAACGCGTTTTGTTGATATCACCTGCCAATTCAAACAGCACGGCCAGTGCTTGCGGGGTATTGAAATCATCATCCATCGCCGCTTTAAACCGCACGGCTTGAGGCGCTTCCCAGTCGATATTTTCTGTTTGGGGTGAGACCTCTCGCAAGGCTGTGTACAAACGATTCAATGCCTGACGCGCATCTTCCAAATGAATGTCGGCGTAGTTGAGCGCACTGCGGTAATGGGCACGCAAGATGAAGAAACGCAGCGTTTCCGCATCAAAGTTTTGCAACACTTCGCGTACGGTGAAAAAATTCCCCAGGGATTTGGACATTTTTTCATTGTCTACCCGCACAAAACCGTTGTGTAACCAATAATTGGCCAGTGTGCAGCCGTGTGCGCCCTCGGATTGAGCGATCTCATTTTCATGATGCGGGAATTGTAAATCCTGGCCGCCACCGTGCAAGTCAAAATGTGGCGACAAATAATATTCGCTCATTGCCGAGCATTCAATATGCCAACCGGGGCGACCTTCGCCCCAGGGTGATGGCCAGGACGGCTCACCGGGTTTCGCCGCTTTCCATAGCACGAAATCCAGCGGATCGCGCTTGTAGCGATCGATTCCTACCCGCTCACCTGCGCGCAATTCATCCAGTGATTTGCCCGATAATTTCCCATACCCTGCAAAGGCGTGAACGGCATAATAGACATCGCCGTTCTCTGCCGCATAGGCCAGACCTTTTTCGATCAAATCCTCAATAAGCCGAATCATACCGGGGATAAAATCAGTCGCCCGAGGCTCGTGAGTGGGTGGCAATACATTTAACGCCGAAGCATCGGCTTGCATGGCAGCAATATAACGCGCTGTCAATGTGGCAATCGATTCGTTATTTTGAGCGGCGCGCTGAATAATTTTATCATCAATATCCGTTATATTTCGCACATAATCAACATGATAACCAGACTCTCCCAGCCAGCGCACAATCATGTCAAATACCACCATTACCCGAGCATGACCAATATGGCAATGGTCGTAAACTGTCATGCCACACACGTACAAACGCACCTGCCCCGGAACGATGGGCACAAAAATCTGCTTTTCGCGCCCCAGCGAATTGTATATTGCTAACATAAACACACCAAATTAAGCATTTCGGTTTGAATCAAGCCGATATTCTTGTTAGAATCGACAGGGAAATTTATCGGCCAAGTATATCACAGTGAAAAAAATCTTCTTTTACGCCGCCATGTTGGCAACGGTCCTGGTGTGGGTGCCTATGGCACGCGCTACCCAGACATCCGGGCTGCAGGCCATCAACGCGTTGTTTAAGCAGGGTCAATATGCGCAGGCGCTTGAACAGGACGATGCTTATATCAAGCAAAATCCCAAGGATGCTCAAGCCCGCTTTGTAAAAGGCTTGATTCTTACGCAGCTGAAGAAAACCAGCGAAGCCATTGCAGTATTTACGGGTTTAACGGAAGACTTTCCCGAATTGCCTGAGCCCTATAATAATTTGGCCGTGCTTTATGCGGGTCAGGGTGATTACGACAAGGCGCGTAATGCGCTTGAAATGGCAGTGCATATTCAACCCGGTTATGCGGTTGCGCACGCCAATCTGGGTGATTTATATGCAAAAATGGCGGCTATCGCTTATCACGAAGCGATGCAACTTGATCCCAATAATCCCCATTTGCACATGAAACTTTCGTTAATTAATGAAATATTCATGCCGAATGCAACCCTTTGCCCGGGAAATACCGACCGAAGCCCTGCCGTTAACAATCTGATGCCGACCACGAAACCTGCACCAATTCCCGCTGTGATGCCAGCAACCCAACCCATCACAACGCCGGTGAAATCTATTCAGAAAACCACTTTCTGACAGAAATTCTTTTTAACCCGCATGTTGCATGAATTTCACTTCCCAATTTAAACCTTAAGGAGCTGCTCAAATGATTAAACTGCACACCAATTACGGTGACATCACCCTGCAACTCGACGCGGCCAAGGCCCCCAAAACGGTCGCCAATTTTTTGGCTTACGCCAACAGCGGTTTTTTTGAAAACACGATTTTTCATCGGGTAATCGATGGTTTTATGATTCAGGGTGGCGGTTTTGAACCCGGGATGAAACAAAAAGACGTTGTGGCAGCGATAGAAAATGAAGCGGCGAATGGATTACGTAATGATTGCTATACCATTGCGATGGCACGCACTTCAGATCCCCACTCCGCAACAGCACAGTTCTTTATCAATACAAAAGACAATGGTTTTCTTAACTTCACCGCGCCCAGCGCTCAGGGATATGGCTACTGCGTGTTCGGCAAGGTGACTGAAGGCCAGGAAGTGATTGATAAAATCTCCAAGGTGAAAACCGGAAACCGTGCCGGACACCAGGATGTACCTGTTGAGGATGTGGTAATTGAGCGTGTCGAAGTCATTGCCGACTAATGCATCACCTGGATCAAAACCCCTTGCCAACATAAAACCACGCACTGTGTGGCGGAAGGTGCCTCCCATTCCGGCGAAATCCGGAATTCACATAACGAGGTTGGGAAGTGGATGCGTATCCCTTCCCGACTGACTGACCACAGATCAATTGACCTGTGGTCTTATAAACGAGCCGCTCATGTCACACAGCTTGCTGATTTCAGATTTACATTTAAATGATCAGGAAGCCGGACTAACCCGATTATTTGAATATTTTCTCACCCATATTGCACCGAATGCCGAAGCGCTTTACATCTTGGGCGATTTGTTTGAATACTGGCTGGGAGATGACACGCTGGATTTGCCTTTGCACCAGCAAGTATGTCGTGCCTTGCGCCAACTCAGCGATTCTGGTGTGAAGCTGTTCTTCCTGCACGGCAACAGGGATTTTTTGCTTGGGGCGCGTTTTGCTGAAACCTGTGGTGCCAGCTTTTTGCCCGACCCCAGTTTAATCAATCTTCACGGCATCACCAGTTTACTGACACATGGGGACGCCCTGTGCACCGATGATGTGGATTATCAAGCTTTTCGTCAACAGGTGCACCAACCGGCCTGGCAGCAACAGTTCCTTGCACAAACGCTATCGACACGGGTGGCCCTGGCGCAAACGGCGCGCGAACAAAGCACCGCGGCAAAACTGAACAAATCGGCCAGCATTATGGATGTGAACCCGGATGCTGTGATCAATACCTTCAGGCAATATGGCTATCCACGTCTGATCCACGGCCACACGCATCGACCTGCCCACCACCGCCTTACGGTGGACGAGCATGCCTGTGAGCGTTGGGTGTTACATGATTGGCATGGTACTCAGGGCGGCTATTTGCGTTGTGATGAGCAGGGTTGCCAACTCATCGCATTGCATACGCCCTAACCTGGATTCAAACCTCTTTCCAAATCCTGACGAATATCCCGTACAGATTCCAGGCCAACAGCCAGGCGCAGCAAACCTTCGCCCACGCCTGCTTCGGCCCGCTGTTCAGCACTCAAGCGGCCATGCGTGGTGGTGGCGGGATGGGTGATCGTGGTTTTGGTATCACCCAGGTTGGCCGTAATAGAAATAAGACGGGTGGCATCGATCACTCGCCAAGCGGCTTCTCGTCCGCCCCGTACCGAAAAAGCAATGATAGCGCCCCCAGCAGACTGTTGTGCGGTCGCCAACGCATGCTGTGGATGCGACGTCAAACCGGGATACCACACTTGCTCAATCAGTGGGTGGGATGCCAGCCACTGCGCCAACACCAGGGCGTTCGCTGAATGAGCAGCCATGCGTAAAGCGAGCGTTTCCATGCCTTTCAGCAAGACCCAAGCGTTGAATGGACTTAAAGTGGGTCCGGCAGTACGCAAAAAGCTGTGTATGGGATCAAGCAGTTTGGCATTGCCAAGCACCGCGCCGCCCAGCACACGGCCTTGCCCATCCAGATATTTGGTGGCCGAGTGCACCACGATGTCTGCACCCAACTTGAGTGGCCGCTGTAAAGCTGGAGAACAAAAACTGTTGTCCACCACCAGCCGGATATTCGCATCGTGTGCCAACGCGGACAGGGCCGTGATGTCACTGATTTCGGTTAACGGATTGGACGGTGACTCAACAAAAAACAGGCGCGTATTGGTCTGTATTGCTGCGTGCCATTGGGCAACATCCACCGCTGAAACAAAGCTGATTGTGACACCAAAACGGGCAATGACGTTGGTCAGCAATTGCATCGTCGAGCCAAAGAGTGAACGCGAAGCGACCACATGATCGCCCGCAGACAACAAACCCATCAGCGTTGCCAAAATGGCCGACATACCTGATGCAGTGGCCAAACAACGTCCCGCCCCTTCTAACGCAGCCAGACGCTCTTCAAACATGGTCACGGTAGGGTTATTGACCCGCGAGTAAATATACCCGCCTGGTGCACCAGCAAAACGATCAGCGGCCTCTTGTGCGTTGGCAAACACAAAGCTGGATGTCAAAAACAACGCCTCACTGTGTTCATTGAAACCGCTGCGGGAAATCCCCGCACGCACCGCCAGTGTTTCCATGTCGTAATCGGGCAGATTACTCTCTTCAACGAAATTGTTGATGTTTTTTGTCATGCTCATTCCTTGCTGTTCCAATTTTTTGCGATGAGGTTGCAACGTGACATCTGACCCACTTTGGCCCGAATACCAGGAAGACTGTCGGACTGAAAGGAGTTCAGCTGCAAATCCGGCAGACCCCTAAGACTTTACTTTTACGGGGAATTTTGGCACCGGCACACCCAGTTGCTTCAATTTTCGATAAAGATGGGTGCGCTCGAGACCTGCCAATTCAGCGGCTCGATGGACGTTTCCCCCTGTTTGCGCAATCAGGCGCGCGAAGTACTGTCGCTCAAACAAGTCTCGCGCCTCACGTAAAGGCAAATCAATGGTTGCACCCAAGGACACCCCCGACGCGTCCATGATTGCAGTTTCCGAAAGGGTGGATGCAAGGTGCTTGTGATCAGGGTTAATTGCTCTGGCCAGGTGTTCTGGCTGATGCAGCATAACAGGATGTGCCTGAGCATGTTGTAAGCATTTACTCACACTCTCAAGCAGTTTTTTCAAAGCAATGGGTTTTTCCAAAAACCCCACCGCACCGATTTTGACTGCCTCAACTGCCGTATCAATTGTGCCATGTCCAGACATCATCAGCACTGGCATGGTTAATTGACCACCGTCTTTCCATTCCTTGAGTAAGCTGATGCCATCCATGTCCGGCATCCAGATGTCAAGCAATACCAGGCGTGGACGTAACTGGTGCTGTATTGCCCTCGCCTGGATTGCACCGTCTGCTGACACAACCTCATACCCTTCGTCCATTAAAATTTCGGACAAGAGCTCGCGGATACCAATTTCATCGTCAACAATCAAAATTTCTTGGGCCATTGCGTCACCTACTTATTGATTAACTTGCCAACCCATCATCCACCACCCGCAAACGTATACAGACTATCACGCCACCTTGCGGCGCATTGTCCAAACTGATCGTGCCGTGATGCTCCTCGATGATTTTTTTAACAATCGCCAAACCCAGTCCTGTGCCTTTGGACTTTGTTGTGGCATAAGGTTCAAACAACCGTTCTCTCACCTGTTCCGCCAAACCGGCGCCATTATCACTGATGGTCAATAACACCTCCGATTGAGAAAATGTCGTGCTCACGTGAATAAGGGGTTCAGCAACATCTGTCACAGCATCCTGCGCATTTTGCAATAAATTGTGGATCACCTGGCGCAATAATTTTTCATCCCCCATAATCTGGGGTAAGGGTCCTCCCAGCTCTAATTGTATTGATTTTTCACCGTTGTACAATTCCAGCACATCGCGAATCAACCCATTTAAATCGACGGGGAGCAGGTGTGCATTGAGTGGTCGGGCGTACTCCGCAAAAGCATTCACCATGGCTTTCATGGCTGAAACCTGTTGCACGATGGTCTGCGTAGACCGATGCAAAGCTTCTGCATCTTGCGGAAGCAGTTTGCCTGTAAGTTTATGCTCAATACGTTCTGCCGACAATTGAATCGGTGTCAAAGGGTTCTTGATTTCATGTGCCAAACGACGCGCCACCTCACCCCATGCCGCATCCCGTTGTACGCGCAACAAATCCGTGATGTCGTCAAACACCAATACCGATCCCCCTTCCATGCTACTAGGCAATTTCGTACCATGTACCAATAGCACCCCCCCATGTACGGCATGATTAAAGCCAAGCTGCTGTTGCCATTCACCAGAAGGCGTTTGTTTAAATTGAAAAATAAGCGCATCCGCCAACTCGGACAAGTGCGGTGCAGCAATCCCCCATTGATAAATCTTTTTACCTTGCAGGTGATGGGCCTGAACCTGCAAAATTTGCTCTGCGGAAGGATTGATGCTCCGCACTCGCATGTGTTCGTCAAACGTGATCACCCCTGAGGTTAAATGCGCCAGAACAGCCTCCAGGTAAGCGAATGATTTTTCAATTTGTGCACGCCGATCTTCCGCCACATTACGCGCATCAGCCAGTTGCCGGGTCATCCGGTTAAAAGACAGCGTTAACATTCCCAGTTCATCCCGACTGCTTACGGGATGCATCTGGCTAAAATCGCCTTGCGCGACGGCGCGCGTGCCCTTGGCCAAAGCACGTAAAGGCGCTGCAATTTGCTCGCTAATCAGGAATGCAAGCGCGCCAGTCGTGAGCAAAGTGAGCACCATGGTTAAAGTTAAGGTCATGCCATACAAGCGTTTGAGCCCGAGGCGCGACAGCGACAAGGACTGATAATCCTGATACGCCAATTGTACCGCTTGGGCATCGTCAGCCAATTTGGTCGGTACGGGTTGGAGCAACTGCAACACAGGTATCGTTTCGGTTAATGACAATAAATTAACGGGTACCATGACGCGCACCACTAAACCTTGGCCTCCCATCGTTTCAATACGTGAATAAGGGTGCTGTTGCCGCACTTGGGCTAAAACTCGCTGATCGGGCGTCGGCGGCAAGAAACGCCTTCCACCCGAAACGGCGAGCAAACGCCCTCCTTCACCATACAAAGCGGCTTCTTGCACCCCATATAAATCACGCAAGCTATTGAGCTCACTGGCTTGTTTGTTTCCGGGCAGCTCTGCCAGATGCAAAGCCATGGCATCGGCCTTGTCATTCAAATCATGCTGTAACGTATCCAAAGTGGTTTGCCCGAGATTAAGACCACTTTCTAACGCCCTGTCGACCTTGACGTCAAACCACGATTCAATACTGCGGGATAAAAATTGCACAGAAACGGTGTAAACCACTGCACCCGGCAAGACCGCCATCAATCCAAAAACCAATAACAGCTTGACAGTCAGCTTGGCGCCAAACTGTCCGGCCCGTATTCTGCGATGCAATTGCCATATCTGGAAGGACAACAGGCTGAGCATGGCCAGGGATAAGGCAGCCGTAGCCCCCAGGAGCCAAGGGAAATCACGTGCAAAAAAAGCGGTGTTGGCGCTTGCACTGGATAACACATAAATCAAGCTGGCAACGGCGATAAACCCGGCCAGAACAAGGTATTTCATGGCGTCATCGTCCACGCCAGTGGCGTAGAATCAATCCCCCAACGCCCGGTTGCAATGGCGTTGATTTGTATGGGTTTCGGGAGCTCTGAGGTGTCAAGTTGCATACTCAATGTGGCGCGATAACTTGTTGAAGTGTTGAGCTTGTCTCGCGCGATCACTGGCCAGCCATCAATCGTCCCCAAGATAGTTAAGGCTTCGTCCAGCGAGTCCACGCTTCGCGCCCGCATGTTGACCCCCGAGACAAAATATTGTCGTAACAGCGTGTTATAAGACAAACGGGTGACACGGCTCAGGTGAACCAGAGAATCTTGAAACCAGTACCAACGCGGTTCAGAAAAATCAAAATCGGTGATGAAATACAGGGAAATGCCACGATTTAACGCGTCTTTTAGCATAGGCGTCAGCACCACCGAAAACTGCGCATTGAGCACGTATTGCTCATTCACCTGACGCAATTCGGCCGATTTAATTTGTATGCCTTCAGCCATGACAGCCTGTGGCAGCACGGTCAGCATACAAATTAAGCACCCCATCGCCAAATTGAGTATGCTGTTAAGTTTTTTCCAGCAAGGCATAAAAAAATCCATCATGTTCTTCGCAAGGCAACAATTGCCCCGTGAGCTTGTTTGATGCCTGGTATCGTTCAGTTAAGTGCAACTGATGAGCATTGTCATGGTGCTTTAAGAAGCTGTCAATCTGCCATTGATTTTCCTGCGGAAAAATGGAGCAAGTCACATACAATAATTTTCCGCCAACCGCCAGGCATCCCCACAGTGCCGCCAACAACGTAGCCTGCTGATGCACGAAACCACTGATGTCTTCCTCGCGCCGCAACCATTTGATATCAGGGTGCCGCCGCACCACGCCCGAAGCCGAGCACGGCACATCCGCCAAAATCCGGTCAAAATATTTTCCATCCCACCATGTTTCCGGTTGTCCCACATCGGCAGCCACACATTGCGCATGGCATTGTAAACGTGACAAATTTTCTTCAACCCGTGCTAAACGCATCGGATCACGGTCCACGGCGGTCAATTGAATATCAAACAACTCAAGCAAATGTGCGGTTTTACCACCCGGCGCGCAACAGGCATCCAACACCCGCTGCCCCGGCAGCACATCCAAATAATGGGCGGCACGTTGCGCGCCCGCATCCTGGACAGACACCCAACCTTCTGCAAATCCAGGTAATTGCTGCACGCCAACGGGGAGGGCCAGCTTCACCGCTTCATCACCGAGACTGTGCGCATCAATCCCGGCTTGCGTCAGTTGTAACAGATAATCCGTAACCGCTATTTTTCGTGTGTTGACGCGCAAAACAAAAGGCGGGTGTTGATTTCCCGCGATTAAAATGGCTTGCCATTGTTCCGGGTGCGCATAGCGTATCGCCTCAATCCACCAAAACGGGTAATTCCACTGCGCCACCAGTGCTTGTGCACTGATCGTTGAACCGCCCGCATCGTGTACCGGATCATCTTTCCACATACCGTTGCTCGCATAACGGCGCAGGGCAGTGCGCAAGATAGCATTGGTTAAACCCCGCGCCCAAAGGTGCAATTTGGCTGCGGCTTCCGTTGCCTCATTGACGGTGACATGCGCCTGCTTGGGCCGCAAACGCAATTGTTGCAATGCGACCAACAATAGAAAAGCGATCTGCCTGTCCCGTAAGGGGCGATCAATCAGGTTGTCGCGCAAAGCACACAAGCTGCCATATTCCCGCAAACAACGGTAGCTCATGTCCTGTACGGCAGCACGCCCGAATTCTGGTTGTTGTGCCAACACGCGATTCAAGTTCTGCCCTTCGTCGATCACGGCTTCGATGACCTGTGCGGCACGGACCAGCAATTGCCGTAACGGCGCTTGTAACACCCCGGATTTATTCATCGCGCCGCCAACCCCATCCACACATGCACCAATCCCCAAAGACCATAACTCATCACCAGCAAACCTGCCCCCATCCGCACCGCTTTTTGTCGCCGCCATGCCTGCAGGTGCTTGGCAAACCATCCCATGGCCAACAAGTTTGGCAAGGTGCCCAAACCGAATGCCAACATACTCATTGCCCCGCGCCCTGCACTGCCACTTGCCAGCGCTGAGATCAACACCGAATACACCAGGCCACAGGGTAACCAGCCCCACAGCAAACCAGCTACAACAGCCTGTCCCGGATGGTGTACCGGTAACACACCTTTCAGGCGGGGTTGGAGTGTACGCCACAACCTTCCGCCCAAACGCTCCAGCCACAACACGGCTTGCGACAAGCCTGCCAGATACAAGCCCAACAACACCAGCATCACGTTAGCCAAGCCAAACAACACCCGCGAAACAGGAAAAAAATCATTTAGCAACAAGGTGCTTGCGCCCACCAAACCCGCCAGCGCACCAGCTAAAGTATAACTGATCAACCGACCCGCGTTGTAACCCAATAATATTGGCCATTGTGCCCGCCCGTTGGGCGCGGAAAAGGACAGGGCGGTAACAATTCCACCGCACATGCCGACACAATGCACGCCACCCAACCAGCCAATCAAAAAAAGAGAAGCCAAACTGTATTCAATCATCGCTGCCAATCTCCGACATGCATGGATGTTCGGACTTTTGTGTGCCAGCCACGCCAATTTTTGCACGCATGACCCACAACACAAGCACAATGACCGGCAAGCTCATGGCGGCAGTGGCAGAAAAAAACAGACCATACCCATACGCATCGACAAACTGTCCAGAAAACCCTGCTAAAAATTTAGGCAACAACAGCATGACCGAACTGAGCAGCGCATACTGTGAAGCCGAGTAAGCCACATTAGTCAGGCTGGAGAGGTAAGTGACAAAAGCACTCGCCGCTACACCACCGGCCAAATTATCTGCGGACACCGTCCAAATCAGGTCGGGCACATTGTGCCCTTGCCCGCTTAACCAGACAAACAACAGATTGCCGAATAACGACAACACCGCACCCAACAACAACACCCGCATCATCCCCCAACGAGCCACCAGCACGCCGCCCAAACCCGCCCCCAATAAACCCATTAAAACACCGTATACCTTGGAAACAGTGGCCACTTCAGCCTTGGTATAGCCCATGTCGACGTAAAAAGTATTGCTCATCACCCCCATGACCACGTCTGAAATCCGATACACCGCAATGAGCCCCAAAATTAACATCGCTTGCCAGCCATAACGACGAAAAAAATCCGCAAATGGCGCAATAAATGTGCTCGCAAGCCAGGGGCGAATGGCATGATATCCAGGGAGGGTTGTGACGATTTTCTTTGTATAGGCCGGCTCGCCGACCCAAAACGTAGCGAGAACACCGACACCCATTAAGCAAGCCATCAACAGATAAGCATGTTGCCACGGCAATAAGGCATAACCGGATTGTGATCCCGCCCACCAGGCCGCAACCCCTAATGCGCCAGCGCCAGCCACAATCATACCCAAACGGTATCCAGCCTGATAAGCCGCTGCCATGACACCCTGCAGCGACAGATCAACGGCTTCAATACGCCAGGCATCCAAAGCAATGTCTTGCGTTGCGGAGAAAAATGCCACCCACATCGCCCAGTGCACCATGCGCGGCAGATCGAGCACCGGATCGGTGTGAGCCATGCCCAACAGACCTGCCGCGATGAAAATTTGTGTCAGCAATAACCAGGCCCGGCGACGACCCAGCCAGCGCGTCAGCCCAGGCAAGCGCAAATGATCAAGCAACGGTGCCCACAACCATTTTAATCCGTACGCCAAAGCCACCCATGACACATGCCCGATCGCAGCACGATTGATCCCAGCCTCACGCAGCCAAAATGACAGGGTGCCCAAGACCAACAGCAGAGGCAAGCCGGAAGAAAAACCGAGCACCAGCATACCTCGCACATGCGGTTGTCCATACAGCTGAAATACGGTACAAAACCTGGTCCAACGCTCACGCATAGTCGTAATCGACGATCATCGGCGCATGATCGGAAAATCGTTGGTCTTTATAAACACTTGCCGTTTTGGCCTTCATAGAAAGATCAGGCGTGGCGATTTGGTAATCAATGCGCCAACCCACGTTATTTTCCCATGCCCGCCCGCGATGCGACCACCAGGTATAAGCTTCGCCTGTCGCCTCAGGATACAGATGGCGATATACATCGGCCCAATGAAGTTCATTGAAAACCGTGGTCAACCAGGCGCGCTCTTCAGGTAAAAAACCGCTATTTTTTTGATTTGATTTCCAGTTTTTGAGGTCTGCTGCGGTGTGGGCGATATTCCAGTCGCCGCACAGCACCATGCTGCGCCCCTCGGCGTGCAATGCACGCAGTACAGGATAAAATTCTGCCATGAATTCAAATTTTGCTGCCTGGCGTTCTGCAGAACTTGAGCCAGACGGTACATAGACAGAAATAATGGACAAGTCGCCAAAATCAGCGCGCACATAACGCCCTTCACTGTCGAATCCCGGGTGCCCTATCCCCGTTGTGATCCTGTCCGGTTGACGCCGCGAATAAATCCCCACGCCAGAATAACCTTTTTTTTCCGCATAATGGAAACAGCCATAATAGCCTTCAGGTGCAAGCATGGTGTCGCTCATGTCAGCAGCCTGTGCTTTCAGTTCCTGCACACAGATAAAATCAGCCTGCTGTTGCTGCATCCATTCAAAAAAACCCTTGTTTGCCGCAGAGCGGATACCATTCAGATTAGCCGTTATAATACGCATTTGTTTCTTTCGAATTTTATTGATCATGCCCGACTTCAGACAACAATTTTTACGCTTTGCCGTCGAACAGCGTGTGCTGCGCTTTGGCGAATTTACCACTAAAGCCGGGAGAGTAAGCCCTTATTTTTTTAATGCAGGTTTGTTTTCTGACGGAATGAGCCTGAAGCAACTGGGCGAATTTTACGCTAAAGCGATCCTTACCTCAAAAATTCAATTTGATGTGCTATTTGGTCCTGCTTACAAAGGTATCCCGTTGGCGAGCACCACAGCGATCGCACTGGCTGCGAGCGGCCACAATGTGGCCTGGAGTTTTAACCGCAAAGAAGCGAAAAACCATGGCGAAGGCGGACAGTTGGTAGGTGCGCCACTGACCGGACGCGTATTGATTATTGATGACGTGATCTCTGCAGGCACATCAGTTCGCGAATCCATCGACATTATCCATCAGCACGGCGCCACACCTGCTGGCGTCGTCATCGCTCTGGATCGCATGGAGCGCGGCGCAGGCACATTGTCTGCTGTGCAGGAAGTCGTACAAACCTATGGAATACCCGTGTTTGCCATTGCCACGCTTGATGACCTGTTGACCTATTTGCAAACCGGGACGGATGTGAAACAATATCTTCCAGCCATTTTGAATTATCGTTTGATTTATGGTATGGAGACATCGTGAAAACTCACTTCTTTTTCATCATTTGCATCGGCTTGCTCGCAACAGCCTTCAGCTCTATCAGCCATGCTGATATTTATAAATGGCGCGATGCCAATGGGGTCCTGCATTATGGCAATACACTGCCCGCTCAGGCTGCCGGATCTGCAATGACGACTTTTGACAACCATGTACAGGTTGTCACCCAAACCGCTGCGGCATTAACGGATAAACAACGTCAAGCGTTGGCCGCTAAAAATACTGAAAAAGAAAAACAACTTCAGGCACAGCAGGCACAACAACGCAGTGACAATGCTTTAATCAATACCTACACGACACCGCAGGAAATTGATGAGGCGCGTGACCATAATTTGGCATTGACACAATTGATGATTGAAAGCCTTAACAGTCGGATGACGCCATTGCTGGCAAAACGCACCAACCTGATTAAAAATGCGGGAAGCAACGTATCGAAAAACCCCAATTACGTGAGCAATGAAGCTGAAATCGCAAGCTTGCGCGCTCAGCTGGCCCAAAATCAGCAGGCGCTGGTGAGTACCCGTCAAAAATATGACAAGGAAAAAGCCCGATATATTGAACTAACGGGGAAAATGCCTGCGCATTAGGGTTTATTCATCAATAAATTGAATGTGCATCACCACGCATGTTGATTTCGCTATTTGTATTTTAAGTTTGAAAACTCAGGTTTGCCTACCCGGTCCCACGTTTTTCTACAAATCAACCAACATTATGACAAAATACGATGGATTCTGATTATCACAGGTTGACGCTTGCGGCGTATTTGCCACCTGCACAAATAACGCTTCTGTAAACATGACTGGCTGCAATTGACCCAGCGGACGTTCATGGGTTGCTGACTGAAGGTTTGTTTAATAAAACAAAACAGCCATTCGATTTCATTCACTTGCCATAGAAATGATTCGGCAAATGACAAATGTAACGTTACGTTAATTGCTCAAACGAACGGTTGCGAAATTAACTTTATCAAGGTTATGCCTGACTTTATCGGTCCAATTTCCCTGTTGGGATGGTCTGAAGGCCTGAAAAATTTGCTATCTGGCGGGTGGTCGAATCTGTGGCCGATTTGGTAACGGTTTTTTACCTGAAGATGTCACGGTATTTCCATAACCTGGCCACCACGGAAATATCCCGCCCCAACCCCAATCCCAACCACTATTCTGATTAACCTGATTTTGGCTTTGCTGCGCTGCTGTTTGCTGCGCTGCCGCCAGAAAATTTTGTTGTTGTGCAATAATCATTTGTTGTTGCTGCACCAACAAAGCCTGCTGCTGTGATTTTTGCGCTTCGCGCTTGTACAAGTCCTGTTTTTTCTGAGCCAAACGCTGCGCCTGCTGCTGTTGTAAGCGCTTACGTTTGTCCGTCGCATCCAACAATTGATATCCCATCATTTCCTGTTGCATAAAATGCGGACTTTGATGCAGAAAATACAAACGATCAAAATCGGCATTCAGCCTCGCTTGCGCGGCATCCATTGTCTGTTGGAGAGAATTCAAATCTTGCGCATCTGCACCCTGTTCTTTTCTGTCACGCAACTTTTGCCGATCCAATTGCAACAACTGCTGATCTATCTGATATTGCTGAACCAGCGCCTCGCTTGACTGCGCTTGCTGCATAGCTTCGCGCTGTTCCGGCGACAAATACCCCGCATTAAAATCCTGCGCCAACGCGAGATTATCTGCCAACAAAAACACAGACAACATCGCCACACCATTTTTCATCAACCTGTTAGAGATAGCCATTAGTTTACATTACCCTGCAAAAGGGGACGCTACCCTTTTCTATCATCTTGTGCAAAAGGGGACGCTACCCTTTTCTATCATCTTGAGGTTTTTTTGGTCGGCCCTGTGGATGGTACTCCAGGTGGCGTCCCGCTATCTTCCCCAAACCTTGAACAAAACTCTCATTGCCACAAGGCAATCCTTTTTCCACATTTTGCCTCAATATCCTGATTTTCTCTATTTCGCCCGCTTCGGACAGCCACGCAGACCAGTCATCAATCGCCGCAAATTGCCTGCGCCAACCTGATTCGAGACTCAACACGCTGTCTGATCTGTTCCCGCAATGTGCTGAAGCGCTTGACCAGCGATAATCCTCGGCCCGTTCCACCATGCCCACCCGTACCGGATTACATTCCACATATCGAACTGCCGCCAACAGATAAACTTCATCCAGAGGTGATGAAAAAAACCGTCCTTGCCACAAGTGACCTTTCCAGTTTCGTGCCCGATTGATGCGCTGAGCGTATCGCATGTGCAGTGGTTTGAGTACACGGTGCAAACCATCGTCGGTGGTCGGAACGACAATCAGATGAATATGGTTGGTCATGAGGCAATACGCAAGCACTGCAAGTCCGTACTTGTCGCAGTATTCTTTGAGCCAAGTCAAATAGGCTTCGCGATCTTCGTCTGTGAAAAAAACGTCCTCGCGCCGATTACCTCGTTGGGTGACGTGGTGCGGAAGTCCAGCAAATACTGTTCTGGGTAATCTTGGCATGGCACGATATTAGCATAAATAAAGGGTAGCGTCCCCTTTTTTCAAAAGGATTTGGTAGAACTTATACCAAACCTGAATGTGACGGGTGACACCAACCTTGAAGCAGTGCGTAAGCGCTGCGAGGACATTCTGACAAATCACAATCCAGCTACGTTACGCACCGACACAGCAGTACGTGCCGATGTCGCCAAGCAGGCGCGTGAAATTTCAGAAATTATGGACGCATACATGTAATTTTGAGTTCATAGCCCGGTACCGCAAGGTACTGGGCGTCACAAGGAGAATGAAATGACAGCAAAAGAAATGATGTCGGACGCACGACGCGCTCTTGTTCTCGATAATCCTTTTTTTGGGGTGTTATCGCTGAAATTGGCGATTATTGAGGACAACACCGTGGACACCATGGCCACAGATGGTAAAAATCTGTTTTTCAATGCCGAGTATGTTCAATCCCTCACCAAGCAAGAACTGGTAGGGGTTGTGGCACATGAAGTATTGCATTGCGCTAACGGACATACTTGGCGGAAAGAGAACCGTGATCACGAATTATGGAATGTCGCCTGTGATTATGCGATAAACCCTGTTGTGGTGAACGCGGGAATGGTTCTTCCACAAGGAGCGCTACTTGATGCTTCGTTTGAAGGTAAAAGCGCAGAGGAAATTTATGCGCTGTTGCCCGATGACGAACCACAGAAACCATCTTGCGGTAAGGTATTAGACTCGCCGCCAGACAGTTCGCCTGAACTTCAAGCTGAATGGTCGGCTGCGGTGTTGTTTGCTGCAAAACAGGCAGAGAGCATGAACAAGTTACCGAAAGGTATTGAGCGCCTTGTACAGCGGATTAAAAACCCGCCGCAAGACTGGCGTTCGATTCTGCGACGTTTTGTGCAAAACAGTGCTCAGAACGATTACTCGTGGAAGCAGCCCAATGGCCGATATTTGCACGCTGGCATTTACATGCCGAAACTGCAATCTGAGGCCATGGGTACGCTCGTGATCGCAATTGACACATCAGGCAGCATAGATGATGTGATTTTGGGGCAAGTTGAAAAAGAGATTGATTCAATCTCGATGGAAATGCGCCCTGAAAAAATTATCGCGGTTTATTGCGATAACGCCATTCGTGGCACCGATGAATTTCTGGCTGACGAATTTATTTCCCTTTCGCCGAAAGGTGGAGGCGGAACCGATTTCAGGCCAGTTTTCAAATGGGTGGAAGATGAAGGAATAACACCGGCGTGCCTGGTCTATTTGACGGACATGTGTGGGAAATTTCCTGAGTATCCACCAGATTACCCCGTTTTATGGGGTGACACTTATGGTTACAAGCCAGCCCCTTGGGGTGAACGAGTGGTTATTAAGTGTTCTTGATTTGAATTTTTGCAACCCTAACGGGCATCATCCCGTTAGGGGATGGTGCCCCTTTTTTGCAGTACCTTAAAGGAGCTTTACCATGAATAAGTTTGATGATTTGATTTTGGCCGTTAATTGTGTTGACAGTTCATCTGGCAGCGTTTTTGAGGCGCCAGCTTGCGTTCTCGTCAAGCTGACCGAAAAATTGATGTCTCATTTAGATGCAATGCTCGACTTGTGCCAGGTAAGTGGCATGAGCGCAGTTGAATCGGACTGTAATGACACATCGTGGCTTGATGTGGATGAAGAACTACATTGGCATGAAGGATCGGAAGATGTTTTTTATGTCACGGTAAAAGTACATTGCGGTGGTACGTTTAAATTTTTGGCGAGTTATGAAACAGTTAGCTCGTCAACCCCAATTGAAACCGACCCAATGGGCATTGCTTTCCTCAAGTCCATGAGAGAAGCATATAGCGGCTACAACGACAGCGTGAAGTTGATAGACTTTAACGGGCAACCAACCTTGATTTATTCATCCACCGAAAATGGTATGGAAAAAATCGAAGTTGAAATAGCAAAGGACTGGTCATGAGCTACATATTGACTGTTCGCGTGCTGGTGGATAAACCGATACTCGAAGATGCAAAATCATCAATCAATGCCCTTCTGGAATTTGGTAATGACAACATCGACTGGATAATCGATTCCACAGAACCTTTAAGTGATGTCATCGGTGACACAATTGCCAATGATACTTACGACGAAGGCGACGCATTTAAGGGAGGGCGATATGCTATTTGATCGTTATCCTAAATATGATGGTTATGTTGAAACACCAAGAAAACGTGCGGCCGCACTTCGTGGGCAGCGTAAAGAGCAAGAAAGACTGCCTCTTTTCGCCGAACAAATTGCGGAAGAACAACCGTCGATAGATGAAGTTATGGATAAATGTCGTTTGCAGTCCGTAGCGAGTGATATCGCGTATCGCAAATTTTTGGCAAAGTCGTGGCGTGCCGCACCCCCTGTGTCAGACTAGTTGCCGCCTCTAAAATTTAATAATTTTGTAGAGGTAGCGATGAAATCCAAGTATTCTGAAGGCTTCAAAGAGCAAGCGTTAACAAAGGCATTTTCCCGAGGTGATCGCACGATACAATCAGTTGCCGACGAGTTGAATGTCAGTTTATATAATTTAAAGGCGTGGATGAAGAAGTCAGTACACAAGACCACGGATTTGGTTCCGAAGACAAGGCGCCCTCAAGACTGGAGTGCAGAAGAAAGGTTGGCTGCATTGAATGACAGCCATGATTTAAGTGGTGAATCATTAAATGCGTGGTGTCGTGAGCGGGGTATATTTGCCCACCACCTGACGGCGTGGC
>CABS01000201.1_pt1 | contig 30976 bp, 28 predicted proteins | sample 344768 | NCBI WGS metagenome assembly CABS01 (sample SAMEA3138346, study PRJNA38045) | mine drainage metagenome | isolation source: Carnoules arsenic-contaminated mine drainage | place: France:Carnoules | collected 21-May-07 | reverse complement strand
GCGGCAATTGAAAACTTGCCGGAGCGCGAAAAAATACTGATGGGCTTGTATTACGAACAGGAAATGAACCTTAAAGAGATTGGTGCAATCATGGGCGTGTCCGAATCTCGTGTCTGCCAATTGCACGGTCAAGCCATTTCACGTATCCGAGCAAATCTCAGGGGGCAATGATGGACTGGGGAAGCCTGATCGGACTATTGCTGGCATTCGTTGGCATATTGACTGCGGACAAGCTGGATGGAGGGCATCTCAGCGCCTTACTGCAGCCAGCCGCTTTTGTCATTGTTGTCATAGGCACTTTTGGTGCAGTCTTGTTACAAACCAGTGCACCAGTATTTATACGTGGCGTCAAAATGGCGCGATGGGTATTTCAACCGCCACCAGACCAGCGCAAAGAGATTGTAAAAGACATCATGATCTGGAGTAACACGGCCCGGCGCGAAGGCTTGCTAAGCCTGGAGCCCTATATGAAAAACAGCAGAGATGCTTTTACCATGAAAGGCTTGCGCCTGATTATCGATGGTGTCGATTTAGTCAAATTACGGGAAATACTGGATGCCGAAATTCATGCATTTGAAACCGAACAACGGCAGGCAGTAAAAATATGGGAAGCAGCGGGCGGTTATTCACCGACCATCGGTATTTTAGGCGCAGTGATGGGTCTGATCCAGGTAATGGAGCATTTATCTGATCCGGCCAAACTGGGCAGTGGCATCGCCATCGCTTTTGTGTCGACGATCTATGGCGTAGGATTTGCAAACCTGATTTTTTTGCCAGTTTCAAATCGGCTCAGGGCCATTGTGAATCAAAAGGTACGTCAACATGAAATGATCGCCGACGGCATGCTCGCCATTGCTAACGGTGAAAACGCACACATCATCGAAGAGCACCTGGCTGCTTATTTGAGGTAAACCCTGTGGCTCGCAAACCCCTCAAAGAAGAACATGATGACCCTAATCGCTGGCTGGTGTCTTATGCAGATTTTATCACCTTACTTTTCGCTTTTTTCGTCGTGATGTACGCCATTTCGGCAGTGAATGAAGGCAAATACAAGGTACTGTCCAATGTGTTAGGCAATGCCTTTGGCTATACAGCCGGAACACCAGTCAATCTCAAGGATAACCGCCTGGAGGTGACCGCACCCAGCCCCAAAGTGAGTGGCGTGGTGCGCCAGGAAAACACACAAATGACAGGAATCGCTAAAAATCTGTTACAACTTTTGGCGCCGCTGGTCAACACGGGTGAAGTACACGTGACGCAAACCTCACGCGGCGTCAATGTCGAAATTAATGCCAGCCTGCTGTTCGCACCGGGTAACGCCCAACTGACGACGACATCCATCTCCGCATTGCATGCTATTGCACAAGTTCTAAAAACCCAGCGTAACAACATGGAAATAGACGGTTATACCGATAACGTGCCGATTAACACCCCCCTGTTCCCATCCAACTGGGAATTGTCCGCAGTACGCGCCAGCAGTGTTGCACGCGAATTCGTCGCCGATGGCATTGCAGAAGACCGTTTGAAGGTTGTAGGCTATGGTTCAAACAAACCCATTCTTCCCAATGATACCGCTGCGGGGCGCGCAAGGAATCGCCGGGTGGAACTGGTCATCCTGTCTACGCTCCCTCAACCGGAAAAAGAAGTGTCCTTTTCAGTCGGCAAAATACAGTGACTAAAATCACCTCAGTGCAAAACCGCATCGGTTCCACCCGCCTAAAAGACAGCGAACCGATGACTTCGTCGCATGACTGTTTCAGGCTAAAGCCTGACCTACCAAAGATGTATCACCGCCCATGCCGTGGTCGGGTTTCAACCCGACTAAAGCCTGACCTACCAAAGATGTACCACCGCCCATGCCGTAGGTCGGGTTTCAACCCGACAAACTTTGCCATATCAAACAACATCACTTTATAAACAACATGATGAGCGCTGTGATTTTCAGCAGATCACGCTATATCAGACATACCTCAATAAAAATTTAAATTAAATTAAAAATTACCCTAAAGTTTTATCAAATACTGGCGTTAATAGACAACCAGCTAATTATTTTTTTGTGGAAGTTAAAAGCATCGGGTTTTGTTAGTCATTTGGATCGGGTTTTATTTTGCCGGGTTTTATTTTGCCATTTTAATTAATCAGTGATGTTTTGGTGCGGTCAGTGCGACAGGTTTAAAGGGTACTTAAACTGTTACGGCAACGTGGAATGTTCGACCCAAATGATTCACAGAAGTCGGGGTGATGAGCTGTCTTCAGGATGGGTCAGCATACCCATAAACATGAAGGCGGTTACGCCAGCAAGATAAAGGAATAAATTTTTAAAAACATCACAATAAGCATAACGGTGAAGCCGGGCTGAAAAAGCACTGCTCCTTGCTGCCCCTTGTGAGGGCTTGAATTTTAGTTGTGAGGTCTTTATTTTCTTACAGGATTTATTTAGATTTTTTTTGAGATACCGCCACAAGCCTTGCGTGGCTTGAAATTCGCCACATCTTAATTTCATCAATCTGGTGTTATTAGCTTATGTTCGCGCGCCTGTAAGACAGACGCTGTCTTGTTGAGCCCATCTTTTACGTACATAAAATACAGATCGCTTCCTATTTGCGTAAAACCATTCTCCATTCAATATGCTAACCAGGCTGTACGATACTTTTAAACTGGTTTTCAAGGAGTTAAAATGACTATAAACGATATATTGGCAGAAATTCGCGATGCCAATTTAAGCTACCTGATGCTAGCCCAACAGATGATACGTGCCGATAAACCAACTGCTATTTTTCGCTTGGGTGTTGATGCACAAATTGCAGATTTACTTGAAGGGCTGAGTAATTCGCAGTTGCTGAAATTGGCCAGCACCAACATGATGCTGGCCCGATTCCGTTTTGATGACAGCGCGATTTTAAATATGCTCACCGGCTACAATAAAGACCGTTCTTTGGCACACTCCCATGCGGCTATTTTAATGGCTGGTCAAGCTGTGGAAGAAATCGCTTAGCACGGGTCACAGGGAAACCTTCGTATGACAAAAATCAGCGTAGTGGCCGAAGCGCAGGAAATTCAACTGGCGATTGAAATGATACAGCTGGGTGCGCGTCTCCAGCTATTGGAGTCCGAAACGTCACTTTCAAGAGAACGCCTCGTGAAGCTCTACAAGGAACTGAAACACGTCTCACCACCAAAAGGCATGTTGCCATTTTCAACCGACTGGTTTTTAACCTGGCAACCCAACATTCATGCCTCAATATTCCTCAATATCTACCAGTATCTGGTACAGCATGCTGAAATTCAGGGCATACAAGCGATCATGCGCGCATATCAACTGTACCTGGAACAACTGGAAACCATCAACGAAACCGGCGAAGCCGTCCTGTCCTTAACCCGAGCCTGGACGCTGGTACGGTTTATTGAGCGCAATATGCTGGCAACCACCCTGTGTACAAAGTGTCACGGGCGTTTTGTGATTGATCGCTTTGATTTAAATAGCCACTATGTCTGCGGCTTATGCCATTTACCTTCACGCGCAGGTAAAACAAAAAAATTACGTGAAGAAACTGCACGCACAGTTTCACTGTTAGCGTGAAACTCGCAAAGCGAGCCCCCCTCTCTCCCCTCCGGGGAGAGAGCAAGGAGTGAAGGGAAACGGGCATGGCAAAGTGCTGTTTCATGATTTCGGGCAGCAACATTACCGTGTCCGTTAGTTCTTAACAACAAGACTTCCGGCCTGCCATTCATTTTTTTCAAGTCTATTTTTGCTAAAATTCAATTTCTTTTCCAGCGTTAGCTGGATAACTTCGATTCGTCATTTACCTGCAGTGCGGGCACTCGCAGCACAAGGTTTGGCATTGCTGTGCGTCGGCATGCTTTGGAAAATTTGGGAATACTTCATTCCCGCACCGTCATTTACCCTTGGCCTGGCCGTGCTATTGCAAGGTTTACTGGCCGCATTGTTTAGCCGCTGGTTCAAGCTGGCGGTTTGGTGGTGGTTTATTCAGTGCCTGTTCCCATTGGCTTTACTTGTCACATTCACACTCCATTTACCCACCTTCCTGTTCCTGTCCGGATTTTTATTGTTGCTGGTTTTATATGGACACACATTCCGAACTCAAGTCCCTTACTACCCCTCACATCGCGCGACATGGGACGCCCTTGTGCAATGCCTGCCAGTAGACCGGCCATTTAAATTGATTGATACAGGAAGCGGAACAGGTGGTTTGGTGTTAAATTTAGCCGCGCGTTATCCGAATAGTGCGATAATCGGCGTGGAGTTAGCGCCGCTGCTTTGGTTGTTCAGTGAATTGCGGGCACGTTTCACCCGCAGTCGGGCGCAGTTTATACGGGCAGACTACCACCATTTCGATTTTTCTCAATTTGATATTGTGTTTGCCTATTTATCACCGGCCGCCATGCCGGCTTTATGGCAGAAAGCGCATCGAGAAATGCGGCCGGGCACCATACTGCTGAGTAATGAGTTTTTCATTTCAGCAAAAGCAGCCGATGAAATCATCCAGACTGAGGGTATGCGTGCACCACTCTATGCATGGTATATGTAAGTTTACGGGCAAACCGCGTCAAGTTCGCCCATAAATAACCGCTATAATGACAATAGATTAAAACGAGTGTATTTGAATCATGATGAATTGAGCCTTCGATGATGACGAGGAGTAGTGGGTGTTAGTAATTATTGGCTATTTGGTAGTACTGGGCGCCGTTTTCGGTGGTTTTGCGATAGCAGGCGGTCATTTGGCAGCATTATTACAACCTGTAGAGCTGTTAATGATCGCGGGTGGTGCGGGGGGCGCTTTCTTCGTCGGCAACAACAGCAAATCCATTAAAGCGACCCTGAAAGCACTGCCGTCCGTGTTCAAAGGATCGAGCTATACCAAAGCACTGTACCTGGATTTACTTGCATTACTGTATGAAATTTTGGGCAAGGTCCGTAAAGAAGGCTTGATGTCGATAGAGGGTGACATTGAAAACCCGGAATCCAGTGGCTTGTTCAGCAAATATCCCGCTGTCTTGCATAACCACCACGTCATCGAATTCATGACAGACTATCTGCGCTTGATGGTATCGGGCAACATGGATGCCTTTCAAATCGAAAACCTGATGGACAATGAACTGGAAACGCATCATCACGAAGGTTCCGTGCCTGTGCATATCATCTCGAAAATGGGGGATGGTTTGCCCGCTTTCGGTATTGTCGCTGCAGTGATGGGCGTGGTCCATACCATGGAATCGGTCGGCGCGCCCCCTTCCGAGCTGGGGATAATGATCGCTCACGCGCTGGTGGGCACTTTCCTGGGTATTTTATTGGCCTATGGCTTTGTAGGGCCGCTATCGGGCTTACTGGAACAAAAGCTGGATGAATCAAGCAAAATGCTGCAATGCGTCAAAATCACCTTGCTTGCAAGTTTAAACGGCTATGCCCCCGCTTTGGCAGTAGAATTTGGGCGCAAAGTACTGTATTCCACAGAACGACCCAGTTTTATTGAACTGGAAGACCACGTCAAGCAGACCAAAGCAAAATAACAGGCGATAAGTGAGTATAAGTGATGGCTGAAGTACGTCCCATTGTTGTAAAGCGGATCAATAAAGTTGCCGGCGGCCACCATGGCGGCGCCTGGAAAATCGCTTATGCAGACTTCGTTACCGCGATGATGGCCTTTTTCTTGCTGATGTGGCTATTGGGTTCAACATCCAGGGGCGATTTACAGGGAATTGCCGCCTATTTTGCGACGCCGCTGCGAGTGGCAATGGCTGGCGGTTCAGGCAGCGGCGACAGTTCCAGCGTCATTAAAGGCGGCGGTAAAGATTTAACGCGCGAAGAGGGCCAAATTACCAAGGCAACCAATCCGCTACAAAAGAAGACTTTTGATTTAAAAAGCGCACAGGCCGATCTGGAGCGTTTGGAAGCAAAACGGCTGGAAGGTCTGAAAGCGCAGATTGGCGCAGCGATAGACGCCAATCCCATGCTGAAGCAATTCAAGAACCAGCTGTTACTCGATATCACCACGGAAGGTTTGCGAATACAGATCGTGGATGAAAAAAACCGGCCCATGTTCGCCTCCGCGAGCGCAGAATTACAACCTTATACCAAGGTCATTTTACACGCCATAGGTAAAATGCTTAATACGGTGCCCAATAAAATCAGTTTAGCCGGTCATACCGACGCAACACCCTATGCGAACGGCGGAACCGCTTACAGCAATTGGGAACTGTCTACTGACCGGGCCAATGCTGCACGGCGCGAATTGATCGCCGGCGGGATGGATGAGGACAAGATGCTTCGTGTCGTGGGCCTGGCGTCAGCAATTCCGTACAACAATGTAGACCCGTTTAATCCCATCAATCGCCGGATCAGCATTATCGTCATGAATAAAAGAACAGAAGACGCCATTGTCAAAGACAATGGCGGATTATCGACGGCGGACGAAAAAGCACTGAAAGTAGGTTTGTCGGCACCAAAATGATGTTTTTTATTTCGTTCGCACAGGCCATCAAGCCGGTGGATATATCTTGATAACTAAGCAACTTTATGCAAAAGTGGTCAAGGTCGGGGCACATAAATCATAAATAGATTTTTTGCATTAAAATGAATTCTGAAATGCTAGGAGCCTGTCGGACTTAAAGGAAATCGGCTGCAAATCCGCCTGACCGGTGCATATTTCACCATTTTTTTGGTCAATAGAACAACTATTGACCGGCAAAACCGGCAAAACCTGCCCTCGCCCAGCCGAATTTTGCGAGCAACCGCTGCGCGGTTTGCCTGCTTGAAGCACTTCGCTTCGATTCTTCAAGTCCGACAGGCTCCTAGACGATTAAAGAACAATTGGATTATGATAACAGTGCTGGTCAGCCGCTAATTGTGTTTGTGCGATAAAATCCTGGATTTGTGGTTTCGTACTTTCGACAATTTTAAGATACCTCTCTCTACCCTGCTTCACCGTGCTCTTTGCGCGTTCCATTTCAACAGGATCCAAACCAAAGCATACACCATCAGTTCCAACCTCATGAATCCCAATAAGACCGTTCAGATTCAGATGGGGGTTCGGTATCAACACAACGGGGCATTCACACAATATGGCCTCAATGGTAAGTGAAGTATTCTCATAAGCGTAGAAGATTTCGGAACGACGAAATAATTCGGCAATTTCTTCTTGTGTCTGTGAATCGGGTTGGTTACGCGTAATTTCTACGCTATTAGCTGTGGTCTCGTGCAACTTTCCGCCCAAAGCTTTATATTTTGATGCATAAAAACAACTCCCTTGTCGCTGAACACGTGGATAAGGTTGAAATATCCGAGGATCTGAAATTGGGAAAAAAAGCGTCATGCGGCAATGTGATATAGCATCCCTTAATGATTTAGAATAAGCAATACAAAATTCATCGGCATCATAAATTTTGTCTCCACCCAGCAAACCCGGAAAATTTAAAACATATCGCACCACAAATGGAGCCTGGAAAGGATTGCCCTTTATAATTTCAGGATAAACAATGATCGGCGATAAGCCAATTTTAAAGTCATAATCTAAAATATGCTTGGTAAGTAATGGCGTATTGAGCTCAGGAGATGTTGAAGAAACCTGGGACACCCCAGTCGGAAGAGTAATCATATAAGCACGCTCACCCAATCGATTCAAAGCATGACATAGCAAATGCAGCACTTTAATCCCGGCAGACATGCGGGTATAGTGCGGTGCCACAATATAATATGGGTGTTTTTTTTCAGGAAAAACCATCGACATGTTTGTTAACAAATCTTCATTATGATAATCTGCAATCGCCATGCCGAACCGACCACGACCCCGCTGCAAATTTGCAAGGTTGTTGTGCGCTTCAGTATTATCTGGATTAATGAAAAGCGACTTCCTGATCAGTGTCATCGCATTCTCATGCATCCCCAACTGAGAGGCAGCCAATCCCATATAATGCAAGGCATCTGAATGTTCTGGATCATGACGGAGTATCTGTTGATAAATCGCCACTGCTTCATGCAAACGACCTGCCAAATGGTCTGCAATGGCCGTTTGCAAGGAATTAGCGCAGGATTGTTTCGCTTCTTGCAATACCTTATTGATATCTTCCGGGTTGATTTCAAACGCTTCTGTCGGCAACCCTTCACACCAGCGCTGCCACATCATACGCAAAGCCTGCGCCAACCCGGTGGCAACTACGGCAGGCTGTCCCAAGGCTGACTGTTTAAAGCGTTCTCGTAAACCGGTTCTGATCCCGGATAGCTCAGTAAAATGCTCAGACCAAAACAAACCTTTCAGTACAAAGTCTGCAGCGTCATCAGCAATAAATTCATCCAGGCCGACTTGAGCCAGAATGTCTGCACCGAATCTGCCAATGGTGGCACCACTGCGCAAACACAATGTGGGAACACCCATCCACAGGGCATGACAGTTTGTGGTGCCTCCAGCATAAGGAAAAGTATCCAGGCAAATGTCCACCAGCTGATGCAAAGCCAGATAGTCCACCATGTCACAACGCTTGTGGAAACTCAAACGCTCCCGGGAAATGCCTTCCTGCGCAAACCATGCAATCAAGTTCTCATATTCACCAGGCTCGGGCATCGCACCCAGCACCATTCTGGAATTGGGTCGCGCACGCAGCAATTGCGACCACAGCCCAACAATCATTGGGTTAAGTTTGTTTAAACGGTTAAAGCTGCCGAAGGTAACATAACCGTTCGTCAAGGCAGGTAAAGGGTTGACCGGTGGCGCATAGGCACTGGGCATGAAGGGTGCCAAAACAGGCAAATGCACAATTTTTTCTATGAATTGTTGCTCGATTTCACCGGGGGGCACCAAATAGCGATCCGCCAAATAATAATCCATCGCTTCAAGTCCCGTGGTGCCCAAATAACCCAGCCAACTGACCTGTATCGGCGCGGGTTTTCTGGCAAAGGTCAGCAAGCGATTTTTGGCGGTGTGGCCCGACAGATCAATTAAAATATCAATGCCGTCATCACGAATTTGTTGTGCTAACGCATCGTCGGTTAAGCTAACTACCTTCTGCCAGTGCGCGAAATAGTCCCGCAAACGAATGGTGACGTCATCAATTGAACTGTTGGCATAAGCGTAGAGCGATAAATTCGCATTATTGGACAATTGCGCCAGGACCGGTTCAATAAAACTGACCACCGCATGATTGAAAAAATCACCGGACACAAAGCCAATTTTCAAACAGCGCTCTGGATCGCGTGATTGCGTATGCGCCACCCATTGGCTGCGCAACGGCACCCCAAATTGGGCGTCAAACCGCAGATGCTCGGTAAACAGGGCTTGCGCTGTCATGCCTTCCATGTGCGCAAGGCAAAAAAGCAGATTACTGTACGCCTCGGCATAATCCGGTTTAATGGCAAGCGCTCTGCGGTAACTTTGAACAGCCCCCGTTAGATTGGCCTGCAATTGAAGCACATTACCCAGATTATTGTGTGCGTTGACATACTCAGGCTTGATAGAAAGTGAAGTGTGTAAATGTGCAATGGCTTCGCTGAGGGCACCTTGATCCATGAGAGCATTGCCCAGATTATTGTGTGCTTCGGCATAATTCGGGTTGAGTGACAATGCGGTATGACAATGTGCAATCGATTCGTCGAGTCGACCATGATCACGCAACAAATTTGCAAGGTTATTGTGCGCTTCAGTATTATCTGGATTAATGAAAAGCGACTTCCTGATCAGTGTCATCGCATTCTCATGCATCCCCAACTGAGAGGCAGCCAATCCCATATAATGCAAGGCATCTGAATGTTCTGGATCATGACGGAGTATCTGTTGATAAATCGCCACTGCTTCATGCAAACGACCTGCCAAATGGTCTGCAATGGCCGTTTGCAAGGAATTAGCGCAGGATTGTTTCGCTTCTTGCAATACCTTATTGATATCTTCCGGGTTGATTTCAAACGCTTCTGTCGGCAACCCTTCACACCAGCGCTGCCACATCATACGCAAAGCCTGCGCCAACCCGGTGGCAACTACGGCAGGCTGTCCCAAGGCTGACTGTTTAAAGCGTTCTCGTAAACCGGTTCTGATCCCGGATAGCTCAGTAAAATGCTCAGACCAAAACAAACCTTTCAGTACAAAGTCTGCAGCGTCATCAGCAATAAATTCATCCAGGCCGACTTGAGCCAGAATGTCTGCACCGAATCTGCCAATGGTGGCACCACTGCGCAAACACAATGTGGGAACACCCATCCACAGGGCATGACAGTTTGTGGTGCCTCCAGCATAAGGAAAAGTATCCAGGCAAATGTCCACCAGCTGATGCAAAGCCAGATAGTCCACCATGTCACAACGCTTGTGGAAACTCAAACGCTCCCGGGAAATGCCTTCCTGCGCAAACCATGCAATCAAGTTCTCATATTCACCAGGCTCGGGCATCGCACCCAGCACCATTCTGGAATTGGGTCGCGCACGCAGCAATTGCGACCACAGCCCAACAATCATTGGGTTAAGTTTGTTTAAACGGTTAAAGCTGCCGAAGGTAACATAACCGTTCGTCAAGGCAGGTAAAGGGTTGACCGGTGGCGCATAGGCACTGGGCATGAAGGGTGCCAAAACAGGCAAATGTACAATTTTTTCTATGAATTGTTGCTCGATTTCACCGGGGGGCACCAAATAGCGATCCGCCAAATAATAATCCATCGCTTCAAGTCCCGTGGTGCCCAAATAACCCAGCCAACTGACCTGTATCGGCGCGGGTTTTCTGGCAAAGGTCAGCAAGCGATTTTTGGCGGTGTGGCCCGACAGATCAATTAAAATATCAATGCCGTCATCACGAATTTGTTGTGCTAACGCATCGTCGGTTAAGCTAACTACCTTCTGCCAGTGCGCGAAATAGTCCCGCAAACGAATGGTGACGTCATCAATTGAACTGTTGGCATAAGCGTAGAGCGATAAATTCGCATTATTGGACAATTGCGCCAGGACCGGTTCAATAAAACTGACCACCGCATGATTGAAAAAATCACCGGACACAAAGCCAATTTTCAAACAGCGCTCTGGATCGCGTGATTGCGTATGCGCCACCCATTGGCTGCGCAACGGCGTCCCAAATTGGGTGCCGAAACGCAGATGCTCGGTAAACAGGGCTTGTGCTGTCATGTCTTCTGTCTGCGCAAGGTGAAAAAGCCGATTATTGTGCGCCGCGACATATTCCGGGTTAATGGCGACGGCCGTTTGGAAATGTGCAATGGCTTTGCTGAGGGCACCCTGCTCAGAATGTGCAACGCCCAGATTATTGTGCGCCGCAGCATATTCTGATTCGATGGAGATGGCTTTGTGAAAATGCACAATGGCTTCGCTGAGAGTCCCTTGCTCTCTGAGGGCAAGGCCCAAATTGTTGTGCGCTTGTGCAGAGTCTGGTTGGATAGACAGCGATTTACTGATCAAAGTAATCGCATTTTCAGTTTTCCCCTTCTGCATCTCAGCCACACCCAAATAAAGTAACGCATCGGGGTGATCAGAATTGTGCTGAAGAATCTGTTGATAAATCGTCGTCGCCTCGGTCAATCGCCCCGCCGAGAGGTGTGCAAATGCCTCCTGAAGGGATATAGCAACTGAAGTTGAGGCCGCATGACGGGTTGCGGCAAGCGCTTCATCATGTGACAAGCAACATTGTTTGTATTTCTTTCCACTACCACAATGGCACGGGGCATTTCTATCAATTTTTTTCATATTTATCATCGTATTATGCGTAATTAATCATTATGACGGCATTTTGCTGCGGTTTGTTCAAATAAAAAGATTAAGGAATGGTGACTGTCAAGTAACTGAAATAAACTCGCCTTTTACCGGCAACGCCTGCTTTCCACAACGCAAGTGCATTCAAGCGTGACATAATTTGCAACAAGACCCCGGCCAGCATTTTGCATAAAAAGGTTAAAACATTAACCACATGATAAAATTAAGTATTATTAATAATCGACTAAGGTTGCATTTACCGCAAAGGGCCTGCCCTCATCTGAACCGAAAAAGTACGCGCTCAACTTAATCGTGCTGCCCAGCCTGTGCTTCGATCAGGATAGCGTACAATCGAGGGGGACGCTTGGTGAAACAAACGCTTATTTCCCCCTTATCTTTTGACTTGATGTACTATTTTTCGACAATGGGTGGTAATATTTCATTCACTTGCCATACAAATCAAGCCTCTCCATTTAAACGCTAGCGACTGGGCGAACGATGCACCTTGATCACAGTTTAAACAATCACGGGTCTATTGACATCAGGTGGCTACTTACCGTTCTGGAGGGTTCCTTTAGCGAAATTTACTTTGTTGACTGCGTGACGCTGCACTTTATTCAAGCCAATCATTCCGCACTGGACAACTTACAGTACACCCAGGAAGAATTAAAAAATCTGTCCCTGATGGATATTGCACCGCAGTTATCGCCGTCTATTTTAACCAATCTCCTCGAACCGTTGCGACAAGCGCGTGTGCCCTATGTCGGTTTTGAAACACAACATCAACGCCGCGATGGATCTACTTACCCGATTTCGTTTCGCCTGTTTCATTCACCACCTGCTGACAGCACACCAGTATTTATCGCTATAGGCAATGATGTGTCTGGTCCACACGCGACTGCGAATGCTTTGCAACTGAGCGAATCCCGATATCGGGCCATCGTATCCAACATTCCAGGCATGGTTTTTCAGTGTTTACGTGCACAAGATGGAACAATCACTTTTCCCTATGTCAGTGAGCGCTGCGAAGAGGTATTGGGGATCAAAGCCAACCGCTTGCAGACCAGTCCCGGATTGTTCCTGAACTTGATCGTGGCTGAGGATGCGTCTGGTTACCTCGACACCATGATGGACTCGGTGCAACAACAACTGACCTGGAACTGGCAAGGCAGAATCTGGGTTGAGCATTGGCAGGACATTAAATGGATCAGTATACGTGCTACGCCATCTCAATTAGCGCATGGCACAACAGTGTGGGATGGGGTAATCACCAACATTACCCACACCAAACTTGAAGAAATAGAAATTAAACAGTCCAGAGCAGAACTGCTCGAATTGTCTTCCCATATTCAATTGGTGAAAGAACAGGAACGAACGAATATTGCGCGTGAAATTCACGATGATTTGGGGGGTAATTTAACGGCCATTAAAATGGCGCTCGCCTTATTGAAGCGACATATCCCTGACAATAACCAGAAATTACTCGAGAAAACCCGTTATATTGATGACTTGACGAATCGCACCATTGAATCGGTACACCGCATCGCGAGCGATCTGCGCCCGAGCATCCTTGACTTCGGTATCGTTGCTGCCATTGAGTGGCAAGCGCAGGAATTTGAACGGCATATCGGCATTCCCTGTCAATTTTCCTGCACCACAGACGATATCAGCCTGAATCCCGACCAGGCCACCACGCTATTTCGCGTTTTTCAGGAGGCATTGACCAATATCTGCAAACACGCTCAAGCTTCGCAGGTCACCGTAGAACTTAAACAGTTGGGTTGGAATGTCATGTTGAACATTTCTGATAATGGCAAGGGCATGGAACAATCTGACCGGCTCAAACCCAATTCATTTGGACTGCGTGGCATGCTGGAACGCATCGAATCTTTACAGGGCACCTTATTAATCACAGCAAAAAAAAACATGGGCAGCTTTATTTCAATTCAAATCCCGTTAAATCAATCGTCCTAGAAACAGCAGTTGGACAAGTTGAAGTGTGTCAAGCTGAAGTGTGTGTTCATCGTGTCACGGGGTGGCGTTGCGAGGGACGTGCAATGGCGAGTTGGCACTGCGTGCCATCCCTGAACCACTTCAATTCGTCGCGTACTTACCCATCGAGTGAGTGGTAAAATGATGGAACTATTCTTTCGTTGTATGTCGTTACCTTAACCAACAAACGGTCAATTGCCGTTTCCAGGATTATGATTCATTCAAAAAAAACCAGAGTTTTTATTGTCGATGACCATGCCATCGTGCGTGAAGGGTTAAAGCAGATACTCGCCGACACCCCGGATCTCGTGGTTGCTGGCGACGCAGATACCGGGCATGAGGCCATCAAACTGGCGCGCCAGAATGGTTATGATGTTTTGTTACTGGATATTTCCATGCCAGACCGAAACGGGATCGAGATATTAAAACAAATCAGAAAGGAAGCTCCCCATATCATCGTGCTGATGCTGTCCATGCACAGGGAAGATCAGTATGCGATTCGTTCACTGAAGGCGGGAGCCTCAGGTTATCTGAACAAACAGAGTGCTCCTGAAGAACTGGTGAACGCGATTCGGGGTGTGGTGGTTGGTCGCAAGTACATCAGCGACGACCTGGCGCAAGCGCTGGCAAATCAAATCAGCGGGAACCACTCTCTTTCGCCGCATGAAACCCTGTCGGATCGCGAATATCAAACACTCACCATGATCGCAGCGGGCAAATGCGTCACCGATATTGGCAAAGAACTCAATCTTTCAGTCAAAACAGTCAGCATGTATCGCGCACGATTGCTGCAAAAAATGAAATTAAAAAATAATGCCGAACTGATGCATTACGCGATCAAAAATAAATTGGCATAACCATCTATAATTTTTTGATTATTATAGATTAATAATTTTTATTCATTTATTTTATTCTAAACCCTAAAGTAATTCATTTTTGTGCCGTTATTCCCCGGATAGCTCGTACTGTTCGCGTGTATTATTCTCTCTACGTTAGAGAACGATATGCCGTGGATTAAAATAAAATAGAGCACCCTGTCATGAATAAAAATTCTGATCACCCCACTCCGAAAAACCCTGCGGAGATCGCAAGGGAAGCCATCAGGCATCTGGCTGTTCAGCGGACCGCACCGACGCCAGACGCGTACCGGGCCGCTTATAACGAAATTGCGGGCATCACCACCGAACGGGGCCCTGAACAAATTTTAACCGAGCTCGCCGGTCAACTCATCCAGGCACCGGGCGAAGCATCCATTTTCGGTAAACGCCTGCGTAGCGCAATTGAGGCCAACAATTGGCAAGAATACGGTGCGAATCTGTCTACCTTCGTTGACGAACAACTCAAATCGACACCACCCCCTGCAGTCGCGACACGAAAGGCGCCAACACCTGTTGAATCGGTCAATACCGAAGCGGCCAAACTGCTGCGCGACTTGCTCACGCGCACATTAACGTTTGCGGTATCCACTTTGCTGGTCAATATTCCTGAACTCGCGGCAGAATCCGAAGCCATCAGCGACGCCATCAAAACGATGCGGACCGACAGGGAAATGGACGAAATCAGCAATCGACTCAAACAACTGTGCTTCCGCATTGAACTGAAAAGCGGCGATATCAGCGAGCAGCAAGAAATGCTGCTGCGATTATTCAGATTACTGCTCGACAATGTCAGTGACTTGCTGGATGAAGACAGCTGGTTACACGGCCAGTTCAACATTGTTCAAAACTTGATTAGCGGCCCCATCAATCATCGCGCACTGGAGGACGCTGCACAAAGCCTCAAGGAAGTGATCTACAAACAGGGCACGCTAAAAAACAGCCTGTCGGAAGCCAAAATCACAGTCAAAAACATGATTGCGATTTTTATTGATCGACTGAGTGCCATCGCAATCACTACCGATGATTATCACGTCAAAATAGACACTTACTCACAAAAAATTGCGCAAGCTGAACACATTAGCGAATTAGGCAGCATATTGAATGATGTCATGCGTGACACACGCGTGATTCAAGCCGAGGCGCTCCAAACCAGAGATCAAATCCTTGCAGCCCGGCAGGAAGCACAAAATGCAGAGGCGCGAATTCATGCGCTGGAGGCCGAATTGTCCCAGGTCAGTGCCTTGGCCAACCATGACCAGCTTACGAACAGCCTGAATCGACGTGGGCTGGATGAAGCATTCGAACGCGAACAGGCACGAGCAGAACGGTACAACACACCATTAAGTATTGCGATGCTGGATCTGGACGATTTCAAGAAATTTAACGATACGCAAGGTCATGAAGCCGGTGACGAAGCACTGATACACGTTGTCAAAATCATCAAGGATACCTTGCGCTCCATGGATATGATCGGCCGTTTCGGCGGCGAAGAATTTGTTGTGATATTACCAGACACACCCAGCAATGAAGCCATGACGGTCGTGAGCCGTTTGCAAAAAGAGTTGACCAAACGCATTTTTGTGTACAATAACCAAAAATTCTTTATGACCTTTAGTGCCGGTGTGGCCACACGCACAGCAGATGAAGCCCTGGTAGACACGGTTAAACGTGCGGACGCCGCCATGTACCGCGCCAAAAAATCGGGCAAAAACCGGGTGGAAGCAGCGGATTGACGCTTGGGTCAAAAAACCGGATCAATAATAAATACGTTTGTAACGTTGAAAAGCTGTGATAGGTCCCTGTTGGCGTTAACAGTGAGCACCACCTCATTCATTCCAAAAACGGAAACCATTCAAACACGCCCCCATTCGTTTATTTATTCTGTCCTTTTCCCTTTTCAAATTGCCAAACAGTTTATTTGGTGCTAAATTAAACATCTAATTTCTCACCACTATGTTACGATGGGGTTTTTAATGAATACTATCTTCACCAATATAGCTGTCAGCGTTACCGAATTAAAGCGTAATTTTGCCAATATCATCAAACAGGCTGATGACTGCCCAGTAGCTATTCTCAATCACAACCGGGCAGAGGCCTACCTCCTGCCAGCAGCCCACTATGAAAGACTGATGGCCCATCTGGAAGATTTGGAAGATACGAAACTGGTACAGGAACGCGCACATGGTCCGTTTATCGAGGTAAGTCTGGATGAGCTATAAGCCACGCTTTCATGTTCTGGCACTGGCTGAATGAAAGAATCTTGACAACAGCATACGGGAACCCCTCAAAAACAAACTGGCGGCACATCTTGAAATGCCACACATTCCTGCCGCTGCCCTGAAAGGGATGCCAGACTGTTACAAGATCAGACTACTGCGCGCTGGCTATAGACTGGTTTATCGGGTTGAAGAAGATATCGTTTTTGTGACCGTCATTGCAATTGACAGACGAGACAAGCTGAAAATTTACGATACGGCGAAATCGAGACTTTAGGGGCCACAGTGTCTACCAATGATTCTTCAAATCAAGCCAAGCCAATTCCCCAGCCTTTTCTTTTGATTAACTTGATTGGCGCATCAAGTATAATCGGTATCCGATGAGGCCGCATTTCTGTTCAGTGCATAAAAGGCACCCATGCACGACATGAACAATCTTCATCACCGCCCCTCAAGTCACGGCAAATGTAGCCGTTAACAAAGTTAGAGGGAAATTTTTTTGAGGTTTATGTACGATAAATTATTTGATTTAAAAGGCTAAATTTTATTTGCAACCTGTCGATAACTGTTACAACGGCGGCAAAATGGTGCCATCCGGAGCAACCAAAGCAAGCCTGACGTTGTATTTATTTATTGCACGGCGTTTCAATTAAACTTAGTCAAGGAGTATCACCATGGATTCCATCAACACCAATATGGCCTCACTTTATGCTCAAAATAACTTGAGCAAATCGCAGTCCGCCGTAGCCACATCGATCCAGCGCCTGTCTTCCGGCTTGCGGATCAACAGCGCAGCCGATGATGCTGCTGGCTATGCCATCTCGCAAAACATGACCACCCAGATCAGCGGCGACAACCAGGCCTCTTTAAACGCCAGCAACGGCGTGTCACTGGCACAAACGGCCCAAGGTGACATGTCCACCATTCTGACCAACCTTCAAACCATGTACGGCCTCGCTGTGGAAGCTTCAAACGCCACCAACACCTCAGCTGACCGCGTCGCGCTGAATGACCAGATGCAACAGTTGCTGCAGCAAAACAACCTGACCGCCCAGTCATCCAATTTCAACGGCGTGAGTCTGCTGAATGGCTCATTTAACGGCGAAACCTTCCAGGTAGGTGCGAATAACTCCACCAGCAACCAGATCTCGATCACCGGCATTTCCAGCATGCTGAATACCGCACTGGGCGGCAGCGGCACGTCTTATCAATCCACGATTACCGGTACAGCAACCACCGCTGCGTTAACCGCTGGTGAATTGACTTTGAACGGCTATCAGGTAGGCGCTTCCACTGTGGGTGCGAGTGCGGGGCAAACTGCAGACAGCGCATATTCCATTGCACAAGCCATCAACGCCATATCGGCACAGTCCGGTGTGCAAGCCACAGCCAACGCGACAACGGTAACCGGTGCAGCGGCCACTACTGGCTTGACTAGTGGTGTTGCTGCAGGCAGCTTCAGTATCAACGGTGTAACCATCGGCGCGGTTGCCGCCGGTGGCACCGCAGTCGGCCAAGGTGCTAACACCGCTGCCGCCATCAACCTGCTCTCGTCACAAGACGGCGTCACCGCGACAGCCAATGCAACATCAGGTGCAGTAACCCTGACGGCTACAGATGGGCGCGACATCAATGTAGCGGAAATTGGCAGTTACTCAACCTTGGCTACCGATACAGGTTTGGCCGTTGCCAATACCAGCGGCAAGATCACGCTGACTTCGACCAGTTCAACCGGCATTGTCATCAGTGGGGGAACACCCTCAGTAGCTGGCTTTACTGCTGGCACCACAGCACCCTCCACCACCCTGAATGTCCAAAGCCTGTCGACCACCGACCTGCTGACCCAGACTGACGCCCAGAATGCCATGACGGCCATTCAGGGTGCGATCAACACGGTCACGGCCAATGCAGCGCAGATGGGTGCTTTACAAAATCGTTTTGCTGCGGTGGTGACGGGGATTCAAACCGATTCACAAAACTTGTCCACGTCCTTGAGTGCGATTCAAGATACCAACTATGCAGCAGAAACTGCCAACTTGAGCAAAGAGCAGGTGCTGGCCCAAGCCGGTACGGCCATGCTCGCGCAAGCCAACCAGTTGCCTAACCAGGTCTTAACGCTGTTACGTTAACCGGTTCGGTCACAGGATAGCGTGAGAAGTGGCGGAGGGTGTTGGCTCACCTTCCGCCTCAGTATTGAGGAGTACGATCATGAGTATAGGACCCATTACAGTATCAGAGATTACCGCGCCACAACCGCCTGCGGCAGCCGCTTCTGGCAGCGCTGTTCCCACAGGGGCCAGTGTGCAAAGCAGTTTATCGCCGGTAGCGCCCGTGATTGCACCTCAAACCACGTCTGCCCTCGCCAACAGCCCGGAGCCAAGCAGCGCTACACTGCAACAATCGGTGTCCAGCTTGAACGCTCACCTGCAAAGTATCGGCAACAACAGTGTGGAATTCAGCGTCGATTCCTCAACAGGTCAGGTGGTGGTACAGGTGGTCGACACACAAACCCAGACCGTGTTGATGCAAACCCCGAGCAAAGAGGCAGTCGCCACAGCGCAAGCACTGGCACAGGACAACCCACGGGGCCTGTTGATTAAAACCCAGGCTTAATGAGTGTGATTGTGTAACCAGAGATCAAATCAGGATAAATATTTTTTGTCACACCGATTTTTACACCCTGAAAATCGGGTGAATTGAGCAAAAGGAGTCCATCATGACACTTACCGCTGTCGCTACCACCAATGCCGCCATCTCGTCCGTAGGCATCGGTTCGGGTCTGGATGTCACCAGCATTGTGGCCAAGTTAATGTCAGTGGAACAGCAACCACTGAATCTGCTGACGCAAGCAGAAGCCAGTTACAACGCAAAAATATCCGGCTATGGCACACTGCAAAGCGATGTGTCGCAATTTCAGACGGCAATGAGCGGATTGGCTGCCGCATCTCAATATAACAGCCTGACTGCCACCTCCAGCAACGCGGCTGCGGTGACCGCGACACTGGGTACGGGTGCAGTGGCAGGCAACTATTCTCTGGGCGTGACCAATTTGGCGCAAGCGCAGAATCTGGTCACGGCCGGACAGGCCAGCACCACCACCGCCATCGGATCGGGTGCCACCACCACGCTCAGTTTTGATTTCGGCACCATTTCTGGCGGTACGCTGAGCGGCGGCATCTATACCGGTGCCAGTTTCACCCCCAGCGGCAGCGGCATCAAGACTGTGACCATCAACTCAACCAATGATTCACTCGCCGGCATTGCCAATACCATTAACAGCGCCAGTATCGGTGTGTCAGCGACCATTATCAACACTGGCAATGCAACCAACCCCTATGTGCTTTCACTGACTTCCACCCAAACCGGCCTTGCGAGCAGCATGGATATCTCGGTATCAGGCGATGCCACATTGTCCAGTTTGCTGAGCTATAACCCGGCATCCGTACAAGACCTTACCCAGAACACCGCCGCACAAAATGCCAATTTCACGGTCAATGGTGTTGGCATTACCAGCGCCAGCAACACAGTCACCACAGCCATACAAGGCGTGAGCTTAAATTTGTTGGGTGCGACACCGGCAGGCAGTCCAGCCACGATTTCCGTCGCGTCCGACCCCACCGCAGTGAGTACCGCAGTCAATCAATTTGTGACGGCTTACAATACCTTGACACAGACGCTGCAGAGCGCGACCGCCTATAACGCCACCACCAAGACAGCTGCCCTGTTCAATGGCGATCCGACCGTCACAGACATGCAGCGCCAGCTTCAGAATTTGCTGATGAAACCCGTCGCTGGCAGCAGCAGCAATGCAATGACCATGCTCTACCAGGCTGGCATCAGCCTGCAAAGTAATGGCACGCTCAGCGTAGACAGCACCAAGTTAAATGCCGCCATTGCAGCCAACCCCACCGGATTTGCGGGATTGTTTGCGGTATCCGGGCAAGCTTCGGACAGCCTGGTCAATTACGTCGGTGCCGGCACCAGCACCAAACCTGGCGTCTATAACCTCAACGTCAGCCAATTGGCCACCCAGGGAACGGTCGGTGCGAGCACAGCATTGTCCTCCAGTACCACGATTACCACCGGATCGAATGATACCCTGCAGGTGCTGCTAGATGGCAACAGCAGCAGCATTACTTTGGCACCAGGCACCTATACCCCAGCGGCCCTTGCCCTCCAAATACAATCGCAAATCAATGGTAACAGCACATTTTCTGCAGCGGGCTCCAGCGTGACGGCGACGGTAAACGCAAGCGGAGGGCTACAATTAACCTCCAATCGTTACGGGTCGGCATCCAATGTCAACCTCACCGGTGGTGACGGACTGTCTTCGCTTAATTTTTCCGGTGCAACCATGACCTATGGTTTGGATGTGGCTGGCACCATCAACGGCGTAACCGCTGTTGGGTCGGGACAAACCCTGACCGGCGCAACAGGCGATGCCTCGGCAGGACTGGCGGTACAGGTCAATGGCGGTGCGCTGGGCGCACGCGGAACAGTCAGCTATTCTCAAGGTTATGCCTATCAATTCAATACCTTGGCGACATCGTTTCTCAGCCCTACTGGCGACATCGCTACCGCCACCAACAACATTAACACGCAGCTGCAAAACAACGCGGCGCAACAAACGGCGATGAACAAACAGCTGGCGGCAATGCAAGCCCGTTATATGGCGCAATTTACTGCGTTGGACACCCTGATTAGCAGCATGAGTGCGACCAGTACATTTTTAACGCAACAGTTAAGCGCAATGACTCCAAGCACATAAATCCGCCCATTTTAAGAAAAAGGAAAATCATCATGTTTGGTACAACCCGACCCGGCGTAAATGCTTATATGGCCGTAGACATGGAAACGGGTGTATTTGCTGCCTCACCGCACAAATTGATCGTGATGCTGTTTGATGGCGCAAAACTTGCCCTCAGCAATGCTCTGATGCATATGAACCAAGGGCAAACCGCCGCCAAAGGTCGGTCAATTGCTCACGCCATCAGGATTATCAATGACGGCTTGCGTGCCAGCTTAAACAAGGAAGTCGGTGGAGAACTGGCGTTGAATCTGGATGCCCTGTATGATTACATGTGCAATCGTCTGGTTTTGGCGAATCTGAATAATGACACGGCGATTCTGACAGAAGTAATTGATTTAATTGATACAATAAGACTCGCGTGGGTACAGATAGACGGCAGCATCAGTATGGGCAGTACGCCGGTCAACAACCCACCGGTGAGCAGACCGCGGCTTGATGCATTAACTCCCCGTGCATCCTCTTTTATCAGGGCATGAATAATTATGAATAACGAAGAAATAATCACGGTTTATGAATCCGTTGCACAAATTACCGGGCAGATGCTGAGTGCTGCACGTGAAGGGGCTTGGGATGATTTGGTGAGTTTGGAAAATCACTGTGCCAGCCATGTGAAAGCGTTGCAAAAAGAGATGACCCCGGTGAAATTGACGGGTGAATTACGCAATCGTAAAATTGCGGTGATTAAAAAAATTCTTGCCGATGACCGGGAGATCCGCTGCATTACCGAACCGTGGATGCAGCACCTTTCTCATCTCATGCACAGCAACGTGACCGAGCGTAAACTGTCCATGACTTACGGTGTGTCTCGTTAACCAGATTGGCCATCACATCGCTTCCGCCCGGTTCACTCGGTCTTTTACCGGTCGCGCTGATCCAGCCATTATTGCCCACGGCAACGCTCACGGATGCGCCATCAGGAACTGCTCAACCAGGACTGAGCCAACTTAATTCAGGTCAGCGCATCATCGCCGATGTGCAAGCACTATTAAGTGATGGCAGTTTTCTGGTCAAAATTGGCGACACAACCAGCCGAATGAATTTACCTGTTTCGACAACGGTGGGAGAAAAGCTTGCACTCACCCTGATTGATCAATCACCACTTCCCACTTTTATCCTTAATGCAGACCCAGCAGCCAGCACAGCCGACAGCAGCATCGTGACATTGAGTAACACAACCAGCCCACTCACTCAGGTTGAGCTTCCAGCACCCACCAATCCCCTGCTCAATGCAAATCAGCCTGCCAGCACGGCTGACAGCAGCATTATGGCATTAAGCAATGCAGGCAAGTTAATTGCTTCTTTATTGCAACCAGATACGCCCACGACGTTGCTGCCCCTGTTGGGTAAAACGCCCATAGTTGCCCAAGCCAATGTGCCAACGCCTCAACTGGCCCATGCGCTGCAACAGACCGTGGCGTTGTCCGGCCTGTTTTACGAATCGCACTTAAACGAATGGGCCTCCGGACAACGAACGATTACCGAAATCAAACAGGAACCTCAGGCCTCGCAAACCAGCCAGATTGTGGGGGGGAGCGAAACAAACAGTCCTGTCAGTACGCAAATGGCTTCTGCGCCCATCAATAATCCGGTGCTGGGGCAACTGGTGCACCAGCAACTGCAAACACTGGAACAAAATCGTATTATCTGGCAAGGTGAACTGTGGCCCGGGCAAGCGCTCCAATGGGAAATCAGTGAGGAGGCTGCCAAACACAATACGGCACAAGCATCGCTTTCGTGGCGCAGCACAGTGCGTTTTGAGTTGCCTCAACTGGGCGTGATTACTGCGCATTTGCACCTGACAGGCGAACACGTGTCGATGCAGGTTCATGCGGATACCCCTGCTGTCGTCCAGCGATTGCAGGCGCAGGGACCAGCCCTGGATAATGCCCTGGCTGCCGCAGGCATTTCACTTTCCGCCTTGCAGGTCAAAACCGGTGAATAAGCCGCCTATACTGTCTGCTGTCGCCCTCGCTTACCAAACGGGCGACACCGCGCCAAAAATTGTCGCAAAAGGTAAAGGGCTGATCGCCGAAGAAATCATCGCTCGCGCCAGGGAAAATGGGATTTTTGTTCATGAATCCAAAGAACTGGTCGCCCTGTTGTCACAGGTCGATCTGGATCAGGATATACCACCGGCCTTGTATCGTGCCGTGGCAGAATTGCTGGCCTGGTTATATCAAATCGAAAATGGACAAAACCCTCCGAATATTCACGCATCTGCGTTATAATTTACTCCTCATTTTGAATTGATTTGACCATGCAACCCACTCAACCAGAATTTGGTACAGAAAATCAGGTACTTTATCAAGTCCACTCGCGCCGCGAGATCATCAACCTGCTCAGTAACATTGGGGAGCGGCACCAACTGGTCAGCATGATTATTCATGGTGGGGAGGAAGTCGTGGTGACCTCTATCCTGGAGGTTGACGATAAAAGTGACCGGGTTCTTTTGGATCGCGCCCAAAACAATTCACTCAATCGACGAATTTTGGAATCCGATAATGTAGAGTTTGAATCCAGTCTGGACCGAGTACGCATCTCTTTTTCCGCGTCCGCAGTCACCGAATGCGTTCAGTCTGGTCAACCTGCGCTTTGTATTAAAATTCCGTCAATACTGATCCGGTTGCAACGACGGGAGCATTTCCGCGTCAATATTCCTGCCGGTCCAGCCAGCCATTGTACGATTCCGCTAGCGGATAGGGTTTATCACATCCCCATGGTTGATATCAGCGGCGGTGGTGTTGCCATACTGGACAAACAGAAAATTCTGGAAATAGAACCCGGATACGAATATCAGAACTGCCAAATTCAACTGCCTGAAATCGGTGTATTGCATGTCGGTTTGCAAGTCCGAAATTGGCAAGACCTGTCGTTGGCCCACGGCATAACCAATCGACGCCTGGGCTGCCAATTTAATGGCCTGTCACCGAGTATGCTCACCCTGGTGCAACGCTACATCATGCAACTGGAACGTGAGCGTAATGCACGCTTGACCGGCATGATTTAAGCTGGACGGATATCCATCCAATCAGAAAAACATCTTAAATTCAATATATTAGTTAAAAAGTTTACGCTATCCATCAAGCCGCCGCCTTAGTCCAGTCCTCCACGCGAAGGCTGTCTATCAATCGAAACGCTTGGTCATTGGTCACCAACACGGCGCCAATATTTTCTGCATGGGAAGCAATCAGCAAATCCAGAAGCGCCAGTGTTTTGCCTTGACGTTCCAATGAGGTACGGATCTGCGCGTAGTGTTCTGCCACGCCTTCATCCCAGGGCATCACATCAACACACCGCAGAAACTCCTTGACTGCCGCGCAGAGGCGTATGGCTTCCGGTCGCTTCGCCAAGCCAAAAAGCAGTTCGCCTTCGGTGATTGCAGAGATGCACAGGGAGGAAATCGGCGTATCCTTCGCTCTTTGCATGGTCATCGGATCTTTTTTCACCAAACAGCTCACCGTATTGGTGTCCAGCATGTACAGCGTCATTCCGTCCAGCCCTCAAACGGATCGCGGTCCTGCTCACCCTGGTTACGGCCTGTCGGACTCAGGAAATCCACCGGTACGTCAATCCCATTGAGTGCAGCGAAAAAACTGTCCAGCGATTCCGGTTTGCGTGACAGGATGACATCCCCAGTTTCCGGGTCTTGGCGGATGAAGACCTCATCCGCATTAAACCGAAACGCAACCGGCAAGCGCACCGCCTGGCTTCGACCATTCATAAATAATTTCGCAACTTGAGACATCCCAATCTCCTTGGTCAGGAGGTAAGCAGTATACCACACGCGCAGTAATATACCACGGTATCTACCTTTTATGTGGAAACACCCCTGTCTGATAGACAAACCATGTCATCACGTGAATTTATGCAAAATCCGGGTTAAAAACCCAAACTACTCAAAAGATCATCCACCTGCCCCTGATCTGACACGATATCCTCTTTGTTTTGCGGATTGATCTGCGGTCCATTTAATAATCCGCCACTGGTTTCCCGTTTTATTTCTAATGGCGCATAATCAAGCAACATTTGCAGCAATTGAACTTCCAGATTATGGGCCAGTTGAATAATTTTTCGAATGACCTGCCCGGTCAAATCCTGAAAATCCTGGGCCATCATGATGTCCATTAATTGTCGTTTGCTTGCATCGGAATCCGCGACGGTTTCGCGCAAAAAACACAGGGTGGCTTCCATTTTTTCGCGATAGGTCTGTTCGTTAAAAGGCGATTGAGAAAATGATTCCCACGTATTGAGCAAACCACTTGCACCAGCTGTCATCTTTTCTTGCAACGGAATCGCCATGTCTGTTGCATTCAGAACGCGTTGTGCAGCTTTTTCCGTCATTTCAACGACATAATTTAAACGATCTGTCACATCGGGCATATCCTGGGCTGCCTCTTGTATGGTTTTATCCAGGCCCAGTGCGGACAAACTGTCATGCAAGGTTCTGGTAAGGTGTCCGACTCGTGAAAGCAATGCATCTGAAGACGCCATACCATTATTTTGTACTCCTGCCACACTACTGTTATCGTCCATAACCGGCCTTTATTTCATCCCTAGTTTTTCAAAAATTTTCACTAATTTTTCGTCCAATGTCGCAGCTGTAAAAGGTTTGACAATATAGCCATTGGCGCCAGCCTGCGCTGCAGCAATAATATTTTCTTTTTTTGCCTCTGCAGTCACCATCAAGACGGGTAAACTGGACAGCGCTGCGTCAGCACGAATACTCTGCAACAAGACTAAACCGTCCATATTAGGCATATTCCAGTCGGACACCACGAAATCAAAATGCTCATTTCGTAATTTCGCTAGCGCAATCACACCATCCTCAGCTTCATCAGCATTTGAATAACCAAGCTCTTTCAATAAGTTACGGACAATTCTTCGCATAGTCGAAAAATCATCGACCACTAAAAATTTCAAATTCTGATCAGCCATCTATCACTCCTTCATGACTTCTATACAACACGAACTTAATTCGACATCAGGAGGTCAACTACACACGTAAACTTCGATTTCCTTGTGCGGCCAAATAATGCATGACTTTGCCTGGCAACTCTTTCACATCCCCGACTTCGTCTGCAGCGCCCAACGCAATCGCTTCGCGTGGCATACCAAATACCACGCAGGAGGCTTCGTCCTGAGCAAAATTATGGGCACCGGCCATTTTCATTTCCAGCATACCTTGCGCACCATCTTTCCCCATACCCGTAAGTATCACGCCAATCGCATTTTTACCTGCAAATTTTGCTGTTGAGCTAAACAGCACATCAACCGAAGGGCGATGCCGGTTGACCGGATCACTCTGATCCAGTTTTGTCATGTAGTTCGCACCACTGCGCGCTAACAGCAAATGCGAATGTCCAGGCGCAATGAATGCATGTCCAGGCAGCACTCGCTCATTTCCTTCCGCCTCTTTGACTTCTATTTTACATAAACTATTCAGTCGATTGGCAAAAGATTTGGTAAACCCCTCAGGCATATGCTGAGTAATCAAAATACCGGGACAATCTGACGGCATGCGGATTAAAAACTCTTTAATTGCCTCAGTGCCACCGGTTGAAGCGCCAATCACAATTAACTTTTCACTGCTCAACAGGGGGTTGGCCATGACCGGCAAGGTGTCGACTGCGGCACTGGTTGGCGGTTGGTGTCGCGTGATCTGCGCTTTTGCTGCAATGCGAATTTTGTCGCTGATCAGTTGGGCATACTCCATCATGCCATTTTTGATCGAGATTTTAGGTTTGGTCACAAAATCGACTGCACCAAGCTCTAACGCCCGCAAGGTAATTTCCGAACCGCGTTCAGTCAAAGAAGAAACCATCACCACTGGCATAGGACGTAAACGCATCAACCGTTCAAGAAAATCCAGACCATCCATCTTCGGCATTTCCACATCCAAAGTCAGCACATCCGGGTTGGTCGCTTTAATCATTTCTCTTGCGACAATGGGATCCGGCGCGACCCCCACCACCATCATATCCGGCTGATCAGAAATGATTTCGCTCATGATGCTGCGGATCAAGGCAGAATCATCGATAATCAGGACTTTTATTTTCATCAGATTGCGCGTGAAACCCCGGCGTTTAGGCCGGAGAGATAGAGCTCGGAACGCGAAGCATTCCTTGCTTTGTGGCTTACCTGCTCACTCTCCATTTTTGCCACGATTGAATAACCATACCCATCAGCACGCTGAATCACCTTGCAACACCGATGAGATATACCTTGCACCACACCTTGCGAGGTCTGAATGTTGAAACTTCCAGTTTCACGCACCGCTACACGTCCCACATAAAAACCCATCTTTTTGCCTTTCAGAACATTGGCACTAACCATATCCCCAGTCTGAAAACCTTTAATTCGTTTTTCTCGTGTAAGGTAGCCACGTGGAAAGCCAAATGCATCTAACCGCGTGCGCTGATAACTTCCTCGACCTGTACACTTAATCGCCAGTATTGGCTTTTGCCAGCCTGTAACAGCACTAACTGCGCCTACACATACCGCATCTAGCGCGTGTGTTTTTGGTATTTCGAGATCCACGCGGTTGTACTTCGTCAAACCACCCGATCCGGTCATTACAGGAACACCAGCAGCCTTGAGTGCATTGAACAACGCCCAGCGAGTTGCATTGACCGCCGCAGCATCCTTGAGAGGCCGTTTTGCCTGTGCCAAAATACGATCAAGCCGTTTGGTATCTTTCGCCAGGAACACGTGAACATCCTGCGCGCCTTTTTTCTGGTTGCACGGCTGACAAGCCAGTGCCAGATTCGAGATACGATTGCTGCCGCCACAGGCTTTGGAATGAATATGCTCGATCTGCAATGGTACGTCTTTTGCGCCACAGTACGAACATTCCCTGTTCCACTTGTTCAGCAAATATTCGCGCACTTCGTAACCGGCCAGCGTGCCTTGCTGATACTCCACGCCGGATATTTCCGCATTCTGCATAAGCTGCATGTCGAAACGCACTAATTCCTGAGCAATGCCGGTAACCGGCACCACACGCTGAAACCTGTTTACCCATGCAACGGTTGTATCAGCACGGTGTTGCAGGCTGGGCGCGAGCCAGCCGCGCTGTTTGTTCCTGCGGTTCAGGAAGCGAGGCTCTCTGTAACGAAGATTGCACCGCCTGCGACGGCGCATCGCCCTGCGTGCTGTCAATGCCTCACTAATCTGGCGGCCACGATGCACTAACTCGAATAGATTCAGCACATGTACCTCAATGTCGATCTTGCCCGTTGCAACATCAATACTTTTGGTTTCGCGTACCACTGCTATACCGGTAAACTTGCTGCCCGGATCAATCTTGATTTTGACCGACTGCAAAACACAACCGTCAACCTCGCAGTCAATTATCCGTATCGAAAAAGGAATGAGCCGATGTACGCGCGCGCGACCAGAATCAAGCAACTTTCTTGCTCGCTTCTCGCTGCACGGCATCAGCGGTTTCTTCCTCTTGTCGATTACAAATACAGCCACGTTGTTACCTTCCAAATAATGCCCTTACGGGCCTTGTGACAGAGGTTTTTCCTTGCGGCTAAACCCGCTCCCCTCGCCAATGTTGTAACGCAGCTTTGGTTCGGTGCTTTGAACCTTGCGACAAGCTGTTTCGTGCGTACCCTATGCTTGTCTACTCCTGTCGCTTGCAGAGCAACGAACTGAGGAAGCATTCGCTGGTGCGTCTTGTACTTCGTTACAACGTAGTCACGATGTTCTGCGACTTAGGCTGGTCAACCGAGCTTTTTACTGCTCTTCCAAGCTCCGCCCTTCAGGGCGGGGTAGTTGACGTTCCCTTTCTGTTAATGACCCGTGGTCCTAACCTGTATTGTGTAAAAACCTGCTCATAACAACTAAGTCCGCAAATGCCACGGATGTGATCAACCCTGTTATTTTAAGTATCATGTCCGATTACGTGAAGAATCGGTGTCAAAGCGATATCGCTCCTGTTTTCAGCCGACTCGCGTATTCAATTTCACGCACTGCCAAGGTATCATTACGTAGTTCTTTGATTTTACGAACCAAAACTTTACCCGTCTTGGGGAAGAAATAAACTTTTCGCGGATAAATATCATTCAAATCCTCGGCAATCACAGGCATATGCTGGGTACGCAAATAATGCCTGACAAATTTCGCGTTGCGTTCCCCCACATTCATTTGACTAAAGCCCTTTAATACATTGCCGCCACCGAACACCTTGGCTTCCAGGTTTTGTCGCTTGGCACCTGCTTTTAATAAATCATCAATGAGCGTTTCCATCGCATAAGTGCCATAACGCATGGATGGTGATACGGGGTTATTGACATCACTCACCCCCACATCTGGTAGCATAAAATGATTCATGCCGCCAATGCCGGTAATTTTGTCCCGAATACAGGCAGAAACACAAGAACCCAATACGGTCACAATGAGCATATTTTTATCCGTATAATAATACTCACCGGGCAACAACTTGGCCGCATCACATTGAAATATCGGATCAAAGTAGATATTGGTTGCAAAATGCTCTTCTACCTTTCCCCAGCCCATTGGTGTTTCCCTCATTGTTATCATTAAGCCTGGGAAGTATTTAACTTGTATACGGTCTTACCTTGTAGCGTAAATTTATTCGTGATATTGGTGAAATTTTCAGAATGTCCTGCGAATAACAACCCATCTGTTTTTAGCCGTGGCGCAAACCGGTCAAGAATTTTTGTTTGCGCCGCCTTATCAAAATAAATCATCACATTACGACAAAAAATCACATCAAATTTATCTGTAATCGGCCACTTGTTTTCAAGCAAATTAAGCTGCTCAAAGGTAATCATATCCCGCAACGCTTTCTTTATCCGTACCGAACCCTGATTTTTTCCTTTGCCCTTCAAAAAAAATTTCTTGACCCTGGGCGTCGACATTTTCTCCAGCCTGTCCATCGCGTAGACGCCTTGGGCAGCGGTTTCCAATACATTGGTGTCAATATCGGTGGCAATAATTGTGACCGGTGGTGTCAAACTCGAAAACGCTTCACAAGCCGTCATGGCAATGGAATAGGGTTCCTCACCGGTAGAGCTGGCTGAACACCAAATATGAATCGGTGTGTCTCTGGATTTCAAAAAATCCGCCAACACAGGGAAATGATGGGGTTCACGAAAAAAAGAGGTTAAATTTGTTGTCAGCGCATTGATGAATGCGGACCACTCCGCGCTATTCGGATTTCGCTCCAAATCATCCAGATAGGCCGAGAAAGAAGGCACTCCGACAGCCCGCAAACGTCGGGAAAGCCGGCCATAGACCATGTCTTGCTTATGCTCGGACAATGCAATGCCGGCACACTGATGAATCAGCGCACGAATACGCGTAAAATCGCGTTCAGTAAAAATAAACTCCTTGCTCGTCATGGCTGTGTTATCGGTTTCA
>CABS01000207.1_pt1 | contig 37167 bp, 31 predicted proteins | sample 344768 | NCBI WGS metagenome assembly CABS01 (sample SAMEA3138346, study PRJNA38045) | mine drainage metagenome | isolation source: Carnoules arsenic-contaminated mine drainage | place: France:Carnoules | collected 21-May-07 | reverse complement strand
TATTGGGCGCTCTTTGGGCGGCAGAAGCGTGGGGCGGGTATTGGTCCTGGGATCCCAAGGAAACGTGGGCTTTAATTGTTTGGCTTAACTATGCCGCATGGCTTCACATCCGGCTGGTAAAAGGTTTACGCGGCGCGTTTCTCGCCTGGTGGGCGGTGATTGGTTTGTTCGTCACCGTGTTTGCCTTCCTCGGTGTAAACATGTTCTTGTCTGGATTGCATTCCTATGGCACGTTGTAGCCATTCCAATCTGAAATAGAAATGATCACTGTATTGGTTTAGCCATCAGTTCCCAGCCCGGATTTTGCACGATGCAACATCCGGGTTTGTTTTTACCAATAGGCGTTAACGCTGATTCTGATTTTTTACAATACTATTTTGCACCATCGCCGCATGAATCAATTGTCGTGAATGAATGCAAAGCCAGCGCTGAAAGCGCTCATCCAGCCAGCTCACCAAATACCCGATTCGCGGCAGCCAAAGTGAGTGCGATTTCCTGTTCACCGTGTGCGCTGGACACAAACCCTGCCTCAAATGCAGAAGGTGCGAAATAGATCCCCTGCGCCAGCATGCCGTGGAAAAATCGATTAAACATTTTCTGGTCACTGGTCATGACTTCATCGAAATCCTGTGGCACGCCGGCACGGAAATACATCCCAAACATGCCACCCACTGACTGTGCAGAGAATGCAATGCCACATGCATGCGCTTGGGCGCTCAAGCCTTCAACCAAACTGCGCGTTGCCGCACCCAGGCGTTCATAAAACCCGGGAATTTGCAGCAATTGTAAAGTTGCCAGGCCTGCGGCAACTGCCACCGGATTTCCCGATAGCGTTCCAGCCTGGTAAACCGGTCCCAATGGGGCTAGCAGACGCATGATGTCTTTTCTGCCCCCGAAGGCGCCCACCGGCATACCGCCTCCAATCACCTTACCAAAGGTGGATAAATCAGGCGTGATGCCATAGAGCGCTTGTGCGCCCCCTAGCGCGACCCGAAAACCAGTCATCACTTCATCAAAAATGAGCACCGAACCATACTGTGTGCACAATTCGCGCAGGGTATTCAAAAATTCGGATGTCGGCACAATCAAGTTCATATTACCCACAACAGGCTCTATGATGACCGCAGCAATCTGCGACCCCATTTTTGCGAAGGTCTCTGCCAATTGTTGCGTATTATTATAATCCAGCACCACCGTTAACTCAGCCAAACACGCCGGCACGCCTGCCGAATCGGGTTGACCAAAGGTTAATGCACCCGACCCTGCCTTAACCAGTAAAGAATCACCATGTCCATGATAACAACCGGCAAATTTCACAATATAGTCGCGTCCGGTATATCCTCGCGCCAATCGTAGCGCACTCATGGTCGCTTCCGTTCCTGAACTGGTCAGTCGCACCATTTCCAGGCTGGGGATCAATTGCGACAATAAATCAGCGAGCGTCACCTCTGCTTCCGTGGGTGCCCCAAAACTCAAACCTCGCGATACAGCATGCTGCACGGCATCAATCACCTGAGGGTGGGCATGACCGAGTATCATCGGCCCCCAAGAACCAACGTAATCAATGTATTCCTGCCCGTCAACGTCCCACAACCGCGCCCCACTGGCTCGTTCAAAAAAACGCGGGGTGCCTCCCACAGAACGAAATGCGCGCACCGGAGAATTAACGCCACCCGGAATATGTTGCTGCGCCCGTTCAAACAATACCTGACTTTTACTCATTTTTCTCTCATCCATCTTCCACTAGTCTTCCGTCTCATCGACAAACAAATCCGCAAACTGCCTGGCGGCCTCTTCTACATCCTGACGATCAAACAAAGCACCGATCACCGCTACCGCATCCGCACCGGCAGAAATCAGGTGATTCGCATTGCTCAGCGTTACCCCACCGATTGCGACGATCGGCCGGTGAATTTGATAGGTCGCCTGACGCAACAAAGACAGTTCCGCCGGTGTGGCATTGGGCTTGGTCCCCGAAGAGAAAAACCGGCCAAAAGCCACATAATCTGCGCCTGCTTCCTGTGCTGCCAAAGCCAAATCCAAAGAGTGATAACAGGACACGCCTATCATACGTTCAGGGCCCAAAATAATCCGTGCTTCACGTACTGTCCCATCATCCCGCCCCAGATGCACCCCATCGGCGCCAATCAAATCCGCCAGCCTCAGGCTATCATTCACAATAAAAGGGACGTGATAACGACGGCACAAGGTCATCAATACACTGGCCTGCTCGTGCTGCCGTGCCACATCCCCACTTTTATCCCGATATTGCACGGTGCGTGCACCGCCATTTAATACAGCAGTCACGTCAGCCAACAGCTGTGCCGTATTGTCCGTTTCCCTTGTAATGGCATATAAACCTGAAATCATTTCACCCCCCCCGGTTAGCCCAGTACAACCGGTTAGGCAGGTATTGCCCCATGCCAGGGCGGAACCCTGCCCGCAAGCTTTCATAGGTGAATACCTGAGCTTCATACACCCCCTCCGCCACACTCATTTTCCGCGCCAGGGTCGCAGCAACGGCGGCGGCAAGTGTACACCCCGACCCATGATAACTTCCCGGCAAACGGTTCCATGCATCTTGACGCACCACCCCACTCTGGTCATACAGGGTATTAATCACTTGCGGAACAGGCTCATGCGTACCTGTCACCAGCACATATTCGCAACCCGAACCCAACAGCACCCCGGCACATTTTGTCAAATCATCGTCTTCATCACCTGGAGAAAATTCACGCACCAAATTGCGCAACTCCAGCGTATTGGGTGTTAAAACGGTTGTTTGCGGAATCAACAGATCCACAATAGCGGACAGCGTATCCTCGTCGCTTAAATCATCTCCCCGACCAGAAGCCAGCACCGGATCAAACACCAGCGGCACATCAGGATAATCAGCAACAATTGAAGCGATGGCGGCGGCGGCGGCCATACTGCCCACCATCCCAACTTTGAAAGCAGCAACAGGAATATCTTCCAGTAAACAACGGGCCTGATCTGCAATCCAATCCGCATCCAGTGGCCAATAATTTTCGACGCCAACTGTATCTTGTGCCGTGATTGCGGTTAACACCGATAAGGCCAAACAACCCATACTGGTCAAAGTTAAAATATCCGCTTGTACGCCTGCTCCACCAGTAGGATCTGAAGCCGCGAAAGTCAACACAACAGGAGGATGGTTCTGTGTCATAATAAATAACCGGGCCAAAAACAAGGCGTGGTGGACAAGATGTGTTATTTTACCCGATAATTTAGGAACATTGATGTCAGCGGTTTACAACAGTTACATTTGCATGCTGTGCGGGTACATCTACCATGAAGAAGAAGGCTGCCCGGAAGACGGCATTACACCCGGAACTCGCTGGGAAGACGTGCCGATGAACTGGACTTGTCCAGAATGCGGTGCGCGAAAAGAAGATTTTGAACGCATTGATTAATAGGGCTATTGCATAAATTATTGTATTGCAACAGCGCACGACATTCAGTGTTATTTTTTCGGTTTGCGGGTGTAAAATCTCGCAAGCGTGCCGAATTCACCCTGTGAGGACACAAGCAGGGCGAGCGCACAGCGCGAACAAATCTCAAAGAACAGAATTTGAACATTGTCACCAACACATTGATAAACAGCAAAAAATAATTTCTGTATGTATGTGCTGGCAATGTTTTGTATGCCAACAGCAAAAGCGTGACAATAAAACAATAAGTGATATTGGGGGCGATGTGACCGAGAATCAGAATCTAACCGAAGTCAGGGTCATGGTGATTGACGACAGCAATACCATACGGCGGAGTGCTGAAATTTTTCTCAAGCAATCGGGCTGTGAAATTATTTTAGCTGAAGATGGTTTCGACGCCCTGGCAAAAATTGCTGACAGCCACCCCAATATCATTTTTCTTGACATCATGATGCCGCGTCTGGATGGCTATCAAACGTGCGCACTCATAAAAAAAAATCCAAAATTCAGTCACATCCCTGTCATCATGCTATCGAGCAAAGATGGTTTATTTGATAAAGCGCGGGGCCGAATGGTCGGCTCAAGCGAATACCTGACCAAACCATTTACCAAAGATACCCTGCTGACTGTCGTGCGGCGTTATGCCAAAACTTCAGAATCCGTATAATCAACCCAAAGGACCTAATCATGGCTGTCCAAACAATTCTTGTTGTTGATGACTCACCCACAGAACGTCATTTTTTATCAACGCTACTCACTAAACATGGATATCGCGTTGAATTGGCCGAGAATGGTAAAGATGGAATAGAAATGGCGAAGAAATTGCAGCCTGATTTAATCATCATGGATGTCATCATGCCGGATTTAAATGGCTTTCAGGCAACCCGCACGATCACAAAATCAGAAGACACAAAACATATTCCTGTCATTTTATGCACCACCAAAGACCAGGAAACTGACAAAATATGGGGTTTTCGACAAGGCGCGGTCAACTACATCATTAAACCCGTTGATAAAGAAGCCTTATTGAAAATAGTTCGTTCACTTTAATCCAAACAATCCATTAGAACGCGAGATCATGGCGAGGCAATTTGCAAGACGGTTTTTCGGATGGAGAGAAGCCCATAACTGCGGATACCCAACACGCCGGGGGAATGGCTATAAATCGACCGCCAGCACTCGCGCGGGTTCACAGAGCCATCCAATGGGTTATTTGGACTTAACTACATGACTCGCAAGGGACGCATCGATGTCTAAACACTTGAACCTGAGAGATTTCCAAACCAAGCTCAGTTTACGGATACAAGAATCTACCGCACGCCCCTCTGTCAACAGTTTCCTGGCAGTTCAAGTCGGAAACCAAAACTGGCTGGTCGGCTTAACGGACATCAGCGAGGTCATTGCACCCCTTCCCTGGGTTCCCGTGCCTTTTACCAAATCGTGGTTTCTGGGTGTTACCAATATACGAGGCCGGCTCTATACCGTCGTTGATCTGTCCGCTTATGCGAAACTGGGGGAAACCCGCACCGACCCAAACAACCGGCTACTCCTCACGCGCCCGCATTTTTCAACCCAAGTCGCTTTATTGGTCGATCAGACATTGGGTTTGCGCAACATCGACTCCATGCAAGCCACGCAAAGCCCCACAACATCCAACTGGGCTGGTAACTGTTATCTCGATGGAGACAATCAGATTTGGCAACAGATCGATTTAGCCGACCTGATTTCAAGTGAAGATTTTTTAACGGTCAGTTCTACCCATTGATGTATTAAAATTTAAACAAGATTTGGAGACTCAGCATGGCATTCGAACCCACCGTATCCGATCACCCAAAAGAAAAAAACGCCCCCACTGGCAACACCACGATGTTCATGAACGAACTGAACAGGAACGCTCCAAAAACAATTGCATTAATCCCATTTATTGGACACTTACCAGTCGCAAAACAAAAATTTCTGACTTTGGCAATAGCCATCTCAATGTTGATCATTACCGGTCTGCTACTCATTCTAAGCAATGTACATTCCAACAACAAAGAGCGTTACATTACCACAAGCGTCGAGATGAGAATGTTGTTGCAACGTATTGACTTAACAGCACTTCAAGCCACCGCCGGCAACCCTGTTGCCTTTTCGCCATTACAAACAGGCGTGGGGAAATTTAATCACTATCTTGATATCCTGATGAAAGGTGGCTTTGGTTTAGCCCCTTCACCCAAAGCAATTCAACCGCAACTTGTCAATTTGCAACAAAACTGGGCGTCCAAAGAAACGCTCCTTAATCAAATAGAACAAAAAAAACAGATATTAATCAATGGTTATGATGAATTGGTTAACCTTGATAGCCAAGCCAACACCCTTCAAATGAAGGCACAAACCAGTGCTGACCAACTCACAAATTCAGGTTCGAAAGCTCAAGTGAAACAGGCCAATTATCTGGTTGAATTAACACAACGAATGCAAGTTAATTTCATCCGGATGATGCGCCTGCTCAGCCAGCCTGGCCGAGCCTCCGGTTCAGATGCTGCAGCAACGGCGAACCCAGGACAAACAGATATTTCGGTCTTGCGCCAACTCAACGAAGACTCAAAACAAATAGGCTCGACCCTAAACAGTTTGCAGTATGGCGATACCGCACTCGGCGTACAAGCCGTTACCGATCCAAATGCGCGCAACGCACTCATGGCACTCACCAACACCTGGAGCAGTTTTAACAAAAATTTAACGATTTCTAACCAGCACCTGCAAGAGATATTAAACTTGCGCAACGCCTATCGCGCACTGTCCGTACACAACGATTTAAGTAACAATACGCAAAATCTCACTGCGGCCTACAGCCACTTGGGGCTCCTTGGTAATATTTTTGCCATTATTGCCGCTTTGCTGGGCCTGGCCAGTTTGATCATGTATGGCGCAATCGACGCCAATGAATCACAACGACGAATACAGCAAAACGAAGTTGAAAACAAACGTAATCAACAGGCTATTTTGCGACTTTTAAACGAATTGGGTGACCTGGCCGACGGCGATTTGACTACGAATGCCACAGTTTCAGAAGATTTAACCGGTGCCATTGCAGACTCCATCAATTACACCATTGATGAATTGCGAACTCTGGTTGGGGGTATTAACCATGCGACTGAGCAATTGACCTACACCACAGGGAAAACCCAAACCATTTCAGACGAATTGCTCACTGCAGCGCAGCTTCAATCGCAAGAAATTAAGGACACCTCCTCCGCGATTATGGACATGACGCAATCCATTAATGAAGTCTCTCTCAGTGCTCAGCAATCCGCGCAAGTGGCCTCCCAATCGTTGGAAGCTGCTGAAAAAGGTGCGCAAGCGGTAGAAAACTCCATCACGGGTATGAACAGTATTCGGGAAGACATTCAAGAAACCTCCAAACGAATTAAGCGTCTGGGCGAATCATCCCAAGAAATTGGTGAAATTGTCGAACTGATTTCTGACATTACTGAACAAACCAACGTGCTGGCATTGAATGCCGCCATCCAGGCTGCGGCCGCCGGAGAAGCGGGGAGGGGATTTTCCGTGGTGGCCGAAGAGGTTCAACGACTTGCTGAACGTTCCGGTCAGGCCACGAAACAAATCGCTGCGATTGTTAAAACAATTCAGGCGGACACGCAAGACGCTGTTTCCGCCATGGAAACAAGCACCCAGGGCGTGGTGGAAGGTGCACGTTTATCCGATGCTGCCGGACAGGCGCTACGTGAAATTGAGCAGGTATCGCGCAGTTTGGCCACACTTATCCAAAACATTTCATCGTCTACGGAACTACAGGCGATCACGGCCGGAAAAGTCACGCACGCCATGCAGTCAATCCAGCATATTACCGAGCAAACCACCTCGCGCACGCAAGAAACCACCGCTTCGGTAGGAGAACTCTCCGTATTGGCTTCTGATCTGAAAAATTCAGTTGCCGGTTTCAAACTGGCTTAGTAAATATTGTGTTGTCATCATAAAAATGACACCGCTAAACGTTTGTTTTGGGGATGACGTGTACGGCGAACAGAATAAACTAACTGACTTTGTTAAGTTAAGTGCGGTAACTGTGTCCACACATCAAATCGATAGACGACAACTCATTGCTGCGCAATGCAGCAATGTACCAAAAAATCAATTTTTAAAGAAGCCATATTGTCAATCATATCGGCTACAGGTACGCGCATGAGCACACTGACAGAATTCGATATCGCTCCGCTAAGTTGGATTAGAGAAGAAATTGGTCATGCACTGACGCAGGTCAGTGAAGCGATTTCAGAACAGGCTTCCTCGCAAATAGGGCCCTCTGAACTGCGTTTAGCCAGAACGTACCTTCATCAAGTCACAGGCGCATTAGAAATGGTGGGCCTGCGCGGGACGGCGCTCGTCTGCCATGAAGCAGAAAATCTGACACATCGCCTTGAACAATCACCCCAGGAAATCAATCCGGAATTGCTTGATGTCATCCGTATCACCGGCGAAACCATTGCACACTATCTGGATGACCTGCTGTTAGGCAACCCCAACATTGAACTGCAGCTACTCCCGATCTACCGCCAGCTACGTGAAGCACAAGGGATCACCCAAACTCGGGACAGCGATTTATTTTTCCCTAATGTGGAAATGCGTCCGGCCTTTCAAACACGCGCTGCGGATCTCACCAAAGAATCCCGTATTCGCCAATACAAAATGGCCCGCGCCCAATTTGAGCGTGGGTTGCTGGATTTTTTGCGCCAACAATCTGCTGAACAAGGTCTTATCAACATGCGGGAAGCTGCCAGCGCCATTGAATCGGCAATGGATTTACCCGCCACCCGCACGTTTTGGTGGGGAGTGACTGCATTGATCGACAGTTTGATTACCCACTCCATCGAACCCGATTTTGCTGTGAAGCAATTATGTGGGCGTATTGACCTGCAACTTAAACGTCATATCCAGGGTTCCAACAAAATTGCTGAACGTCTCATGCGCGACATGCTTTATTTTATTGCAAACAGCCGTGATGGCAGTGACCGCATCATCGAGGTCAAAAATACCTTTGAGTTATCCGGCCTGTTACCCAAACAACGCTCCAGGACAGAACTTGCACTTTACGAACAACTGGAATCCGGTTTACAGCTGCTCCAACAATCCGAAACCGCCTGGGATGCTTACCTTGACGGTAATCATGACGTTTTTCCCGAATTCAAGAATCTCCTGCAGACCATACAAACCCTGGTGCCCACAACACAAAATAAAAATATTCATGCACTCATCGATGAAATGCATCAAGTCTTGAATGATTTGCCGGGAATTGCAGCGCAGCGCCTTGAAATGCTTTATCTTGAAATCACCACTGTATTGTTTTTACTTGAAAACTATTTTGCGCATTATGAATCCGTTCAAGATGAAATGCGCGATCAAGCTGATTATTTAAGACAACGATTGCATGCTGCGGCGTACTCAGATGTGGCATTAACAGATATCGGTGCTGGTCCGAACACATCCATGCTTGACAGCATTGCGCGGCAAGCACAAGAAAAATTACTCGTCGCGCAAATCGCTTACGAAATCCAGACCAATTTGAACAAGATTGAGGAATCACTGGATCATTTTTTCCGCTCACCCGAGCAAGACAGACAAGTGCTTGATGGAGCGATCAAAGCAATCCATGAAATTTCAGGTGCATTGAACATGATGCAGTGGGATCAGGCCGGTCAGGTACTTCAGGCCGGACAAAGGTTGATCGCAGAAATGGCCGACCCTGTTCAGGCTATTGATGAAAAACAATTCCCTTTAGTTGCCGAAATCATCAGCGCAATTGGCCTGTATGTAGATGCCGAACGTTTCCAGCAAACGCAAGCCCTATCCGTTTTACGTCCTATTTTAATACGGCTGGGCCTTACTGAAGAAAAAACCGTTGCACATCCGGCAAACGAGCACATTGAAGATGACCTGGCTTCACTGAAAACCGAACTTGCGCAGCAATTGGGCGATTTACAACAGCGCGAGATCAACGACGAATCCAAACAGACGCTCACCAACACGCTTCAGAAAATCAAACAAGATGCCGATCTTGTGGGTGACATGATACTCAAGTCACAAATAGAACAGGCTTTGCAACAAATTGCCGACCACCCGGTTATTGAACGAATTACCGAACTATTAGGCCCTGTTTGCAATATGTCGCTGAACACTTCTGCCGACACGAGCATTCCGGTCACAATGAGCACAGAACAAATCAACACCGAGATTTTTGAAACTTTTCTTGAAGAAGCGAAAGAGGTGCTCTCGAGCATCAAAAATGAGCTGCAACATATTGAAAATTCAACAGAACAACAACACAAATTAAAAGAAATTCGTCGCGGTTTCCACACACTCAAAGGGGGTGGACGTATGGCTCACCTCAATGAACTGGGTGAGACAGCATGGGCCATCGAGCAATTACTTAATCAGTGGTTACAGCAAGCACTTAACCCTACTGACGAATTACTCAAATTATTACAACAAGCAACACGATACATCTCGAACTGGATTGACTCGCTCAGCACTGGCGCGTTAATGGATAACAATTATCATGACCTCATCGCACACGCTGATCAAATTCAGGCAAGCATCGAAAACAAGCTGGCGCAACAACCGTCTTCAGTCCCCCCTATCGCATTACCAACACCTTCATTCATCGACGTAAGTCCTGATCGCACGGTGTTAATCCCCATACCTGCCGAAACGAATCAGACCGCAGAAATTGATACCGAAATTCTGGAGGTTTTCCTCGAAGAAGCGAGCGAAGTTCTCTTTGATATAGCGCATCATCTGGAGCAGATTGAAGGTTCAACAGAACAGCATCTCGAGTTAAAAGAAATTCGTCGTGGTTTCCATACCATAAAAGGTAGCGGGCGCATGGTCCATCTGCATGAACTGGGTGAAACCGCGTGGGCCATCGAACAATTACTTAACCAATGGTTACAACACGCACTCAACCCAACAAATGAACTGCTCAAACTGCTGCAACAAGCATCCCTGCATATTTCGACCTGGGTTGATTCACTGACTGCCGGAGAACCGATTTATGATGGCTACCAAAACATCATCGAACGTGCCGATCAACTGCGCACCAAAATAGGCGATGAAATCAAAATTGAGACACAAGAAATTTCATCACCAACACCCGATACGGCAACGGTGACGCCATCGGAAAGAGATCAAAGCATGGGCATTATTGAGTTGACGCTCACACCATCTAACATTGTTCCCGATGCAACACCTGAACAAGAAGCGATTGAAATTTCATCAGAAATCTCCTTCATCACGACATTAGACAAGGTAGCTCTTCGTCCATCTGGTGATAAAACGGAAAAAACCACTCAGGAAACACCACCCAATATCAACATTGACACACCAACAGAAGCACTTGAACCAGAGTCCGCCAATGCCCTCATCCGCATTGGTCTGAATGAACTCCCATTGTCCCTGTTTGAGATATATCAACATGAGACCAGCGAACTCTTACACACCTTGCGCCACCAATTTGGGTTGTGCAGCAATGCCCCCTATCCACCGGTTTCTCCTGACTTTATGCGGGCGGCCCATACGCTGGCAGGCATTTCCCGCCTCACTGGATTTCATTCCGTAGGAGACCTTTCTTTCGCCGTAGAAACCTGGTTAACAGGTCTGCTCAATCACCAGCAATCCTTGCCAGAATACCGGCAAGCACTTGCCAATGCATGTATTGAACGCTTAACAAGCATGCTAACGGAGATTAACAGGTACATTCAACCTGAACCAGCACCTGATTTGATTGAGGCCTTACAGCAAGCGCACCTCATCGATGAACAACATCAACCGGATGCCACACAAGCGCCTCACTCGACCTCCGAACCAGAGCCGGAAACAGAACTTCCTGCCCCAGTTTCTGACTCAGCCATCACAACGCAACCCGATGACTCAACACACCCACTTTCCATGCCTCCTTCCGGGGACGAATTCACGACCAGGGAACGCTCTGCCGGAAAACGCACTACCGGGAAATCACAGACACATGAATCAACGCAGAAGACCTCATTAGCGAACAAAAAATCATCGTTAAAAGAAGAGGCTGCCCCGCTACCACATTCAAACCGGGTCGTCTTGACAGAGCCCGCAGACCCTTTTGCTGACGATATGGATGAGCAATTATTGTCTGTCTTCCTGGAAGAAGCACAGGACCTGATGCCAGATATTGAACGCACATTACATGAATGGCAACGCACGCCAGACAATACTGCGCCAAAATCACAACTTTTACGCCTGCTCCATACCCTGAAAGGCAGTGCGCGCATGGCTGGCGCCATGCATCTTGGCGACATGAGCCATGAATTTGAAGCCGACGTACTGATTCACAGCGACAACAAACAAGCCAGTGTCAATGATTTTGAAACCTTTGAAAATCACCTGGACCAAATCAACATTATTATTGAGCAATTGCGCCACCCCAAACCTTCTGTGGCCACTCATCACACAGCAGAAGCAAGTGACAATACGGATCATCCGTCAAAGGTCACTGCACATACTGATGCAATCGCCAACAAAGAAGTTTTGGGGCAAACGCTGCGCATTCCATCCGGCACACTGGATCGCATTGTGAACGAAGTGGGTGAAATCAGTATTACTCGTTCCCGGTTAGAGAGCACTTCCATCGCTTTACGTGCCCACAATCAGGAGTTATTTGAGAACACAGAGCGGTTGCGTGCACAATTACGCGAACTGGATATTCAAGCAGAATCGCAAATGCAATCCACCCTGTCGCTCATGCGCAATGAAGACGCCCAATTTGATCCGTTAGAATTTGACCGCTTCACCCGCTTGCAAGAACTCACCCGCATGATTGCGGAAAGCGTCAATGACATCCAGACGGTACAACAAAATTTACTTGTCAGTCTGAATGAAGCCGATGCCGCCATGACCCAACAGGGTCGTTTGTCCAAGAGTGTACAACAAACATTGATGCATATCCGGATGGTGCCTCTGTCCAGTTTGGCAGATCGACTGCATCGGACTGTCCGCGTCGCGGGGAAAGATCTGGGTAAAAAAGTCAGTTTGCAACTCACAGGCAAACAAATCGAGTTCGATGGAAACATGCTCAATAAACTGATTGCCCCGATAGAGCATTTATTGCGGAATGCTGTTGCACACGGCATAGAATTACCTGAACAACGGTTAGCTGCCAATAAATCCGAATACGGAGAAATTGTCCTGACGGCAAAACAATCCAGTAATGAAATGGTGATTACGGTGCGTGATGACGGCCGTGGTCTTGATTTTGAAGCCATTCGTAGCCAAGCCTTAAAAAGTGGATTGATTCAAACCAATGACCAACTTTCGGAAGATGATCTGGCACAGATCATCTTCACCAGTGGGTTTTCCACTACAGAAAATGTCAGTACTTTGTCCGGACGTGGCGTGGGGATGGATGTCGTCAAAAACGAGATCACCCGAATGGGCGGAAGGATAGAATTACGCTCCACACCAGAAGGCTTACTCACTGCACTTTACCTGCCCTTAATTCTTGCTGTCACGCAAGCTGTGTTGGTCACCGTGAACGAGCGCACCTATGCAATTGATTCATCCATCATTGATCAGGTACAAGTGTACAAACCGGAAGCGCTCAAAATACAAATGGAACAAGGGCAGATCAACTGGCTAGAGAATACTTACCCCTTATTTTATCTGCCCCAGTTGCTTGAAGACTTGCAATCACAACCCTTACAGCAATCGCGATCCTCTGTACTGCTGCTGCGTAACGGGAATAACCGTGTCGCCATTCTGGTTGACAGCATGACGCGCAATCAAGAAATCGTGGTCAAAAACATTGGTTCACAATTGACTTCTGTTCCCGGCATTGCCGGGGCGACAGTGCTGGGTAATGGGCAGGTGGTATTGATTCTTAATCCAGTTCAGCTTGTTGCGCAACAACAAGCTGGCATCCCGTCTGCCACCCTGATTGGCAACGCGCCGTCACTGCGTCGCACCATCATGGTCGTGGATGATTCTTTGACCGTACGTAAAATAACCAGCCGGCTGCTGCAGCGTGAGGGTTATGATGTGATCACAGCCAAAGATGGCCTCGACGCGCTTCAGATGCTACAACAACACAAACCCGATTTAATGTTACTGGACATCGAAATGCCACGCATGGATGGCTTCGAATTGACAAAAGTCATGCGCAGCGATGAGCTTATGGCCAATATCCCCATCATCATGATTACCTCACGCACGGCCACTAAACACCGCGAGCTTGCAGCCAGTCTGGGTGTCAACGCATATATGGGAAAACCGTTTCAGGAGGATAGCCTGTTGGCAAAGATTGCAGAACTCATCCAAACCACGAATTCCGAGTTAACATAACCCCACCTGATTAGCCACGAAACTCAGCAGGCCGAAAAACCCAGCCCGCAGCAATGAAACCTGACCCACACTGATTCAGGCAGGTCTGGGTCAGGTGACGGATCCTTGTTTTGGCACATCATGGCGCACTCACCCTCTGGGTGAAAGGCAAAACAGTGAAAACAGTCTATGGTTGTACAATGTTACGTTACCTTAACAAACAAGCGATCAACTGCCGTTGTTAGGTTTAACCCACAGACCAGTCAACCAGACCACTCCATGCAGTCGCCAACACGACAAAACCAAACACAATGCGATACCAAGCAAACGCGGTAAAATCATGGTGGCTAATGTAACGAAGTAATGCACGTACAGCGAACAGGGCGCTGATGAAGGCGGTTACAAATCCCACCGCAAACACCAACATATTCCCAAGTGAATGGATAAAAAGGCTTCTATTCTTGTAAATCTCATACCCTGTGGCGGCAAACAAAGTGGGGATTGCCAAAAAGAAAGAAAACTCAGTGGCCGCCTGCCGTGACAAACCCAGTAACATGCCACCAATAATCGTGGAACCCGAACGTGAAGTGCCTGGAATCAGGGCCAAGGTCTGCGCAAACCCAACCATCAAGGCATCGTGCCAACGCATATCTTCGACACGATTCACCCTGACCGTATGTTGCCGTTTCTCCGCCCACAATATCACAAATGCCCCCAGGATAAAGGCGGAAGCAACAGGAATTGGGCTAAACAAATATTGCTTGATTTTGTGAGCAAACAACAAACCCAATACCGCTGCGGGCACGAAGGCCACAAACAGGTTAAAAACAAAACGGTTCGCGTCAGGCTGCCCCAACCTTTCCGCAACATGCAACAAACGTACTCTATACTCCCAACACACGGCAAGAATTGCGCCAGCCTGGATAATAATTTCGAAAGCTTTTCCCCGCTCATCATTAAAATGAAGCAAATCACCTGCTAAAATCAAATGACCTGTACTGGATATCGGCAAAAACTCGGTCAAACCTTCAACAATCCCCAGTATCACTGCTTTAAACAATACGACTAAATCCATGTAACGCCCTTCTTATTCAATAATTTTGGTACTCAAAATATAGGCTCTATGTGAAATAGAGTGGGTAATCGAATTTCAGTTTTCCACATAAAAAGTAAATCATGTTGATAAAGTTACCTGTATTACGATAACCCCTTGCGCGTCTTTTTGCCAGTTGCACCTTGCTATTGATGCCTTCCAAAACGCCATTGGTGATGCGCGACTCAACAAAGTGCACGATCCCTGACCAATGGCTTTTAACTGTCTTTGCAAAGGCCATAAAGGCAGGAATTTTAGCCTCGTCTGCCTCGTTGCACCAGTCGGTCAAAAATGCGCTCGCAGCTTCTTTGCTGCGCATTTCCCATAGGTCATTGAATAGCACCTTCAGTCGATAAGCTTTACCCAAATTCGGGAATAGCTCGATCATGTCAGCCAATGATGTTCGCTGCTTCTCCGACAGGTTTTGCTTATTTTTCAGAAACAGGTATTTGTGTCCTTTAAGTTCATCGTGCTCTCTACGTTCGACACGTCGCACCTTGTCCATAGCTTCATTGAGTAATTTGACAATATGAAACCGATCAAAAGTGATTTTCGCCGCAGGAAAAAATTCTGTCCCACCCGCAATGAATGCGGGTGATAGATCCATGCTGATCTGGGTAATCTGCTCCTTGGTAACGCCTTTACTTTCAAGATGTTGCTGGATATTTTTTAACGTTTCCTTACCTTTTCCTTCACAGGCATGAATGACGCGAGACGTTTCTATGTCAACACCTAACGTGACATATTTATGCCCTTTGCGTGATGAGGTTTCGTCCACGCCAAGCTGCGAAATGCTTGACACGTCATCTGCATTGCGTGCTTTTGCTACCCAGTGATTAAATAATGACCACACCCGCTGTGGATTAACTCCGAGTATTTCAGCAACTCGATTGACTGGCATTTCACGCTCAATCAGCGCCATAGCAAACGCTTCAAACAACAATGTAAACCCACTTTCTGGTCGCGCCCATGGAACAATTACAGTCGTTACTTTGCCATCGCTCGTTTTGATGCGTGGCACACTGCAATGCAAAAAACAATGGTGTTCAAAGAAGTTCAAATGCTGCCATTCACGATCTACTGTGTCATGAACAGGACACGCTTTACCCTGTTCATCAGGAAAGCGCGAACCACGCTCAAAACCAATATGCAGATGCAATTCTTTCTGACTCGATTCCAAGCCGCCAAACGAAACCTCCTGCACGCGCCAAGGCGCCTGCAGACCAAGTGCTATGCCAAATAATGTAGTAGAATTCATGCCAGCATTATCGCATTACCCACTACAAATCACATAGCACCAAAATATATAGCATGAAATAGCCGAGTAATCACGGGAGGGGTCATTGTTCGATATGACAAGTACCCCTCTGTACGGGTGAAAAACGCCACAAGACTCCTCATTGAGCCGTTCCCGACAGGGTGATTACCCATTGTACAAAGACCATTCAACGCTTATTTAACCCGGATTTTGCATAAATTGACAAACGAGGTCGCGTGTCAATTTGTGCACAATCCGGGTTAAGAGCGTTGATAAATTTCTGCCCCCATTTTCACAAACTCAACTGCCTTGGCCTGCATACCTGATTCCAAAGCCTGATCATTGTTAATACCCAGTTTGGCGGCATACTCGCGCACGTCCTGAGTAATTTTCATCGAACAAAAATGTGGCCCGCACATGGAACAAAAATGTGCCAACTTGGCCGATTCTTTCGGTAAAGTTTCATCATGAAATTCACGCGCTTTATCGGGATCCAACCCAAGGTTGAACTGATCTTCCCAGCGAAACTCAAATCGCGCCTTGGACAGTGCGTTGTCACGAATCTGTGCACCGGGATGTCCTTTCGCCAAATCAGCCGCGTGGGCCGCCAGTTTATAGGTAATAATGCCATCCTTGACATCGTCTTTATCTGGTAAACCCAAATGCTCCTTGGGTGTGACATAACACAGCATAGCCGTACCATACCAACCAATTTGAGCCGCGCCAATGGCGCTGGTAATGTGATCATAACCGGGCGCGATGTCCGTAGTTAACGGCCCCAGAGTATAAAAAGGCGCTTCATAACACCACTCCAGTTGCAAATCCATATTCTCTTTAATCAAATTCATTGGAACATGCCCGGGACCTTCAATCATGACCTGGCAATCATGTTGCCATGCAATTTGGGTTAACTCACCCAATGTTTTTAATTCAGCCAGCTGTGCTTCATCATTGGCATCGTAGATCGAACCAGGGCGCAGACCATCACCCAAACTAAAGCTCACGTCATAGGCCTTCATGATGGCGCAAATGTCTTCAAAATGGGTGTAGAGAAAACTTTCCTTGTGATGCGCCAGGCACCATTTCGCCATAATGGATCCCCCGCGCGAAACAATGCCAGTCATCCTGTTTGCTGTCATCGGTACATAGGCCAATCGCACACCGGCATGAATGGTGAAATAATCCACCCCCTGCTCGGCCTGTTCAATCAAGGTGTCACGAAATATCTCCCAAGTCAGTGCTTCAGCTCGACCATCGACCTTTTCCAGTGCTTGATAGATCGGCACGGTACCAATGGGAACAGGTGAATTACGGATAATCCACTCCCGTGTTTCGTGAATATGCTTACCTGTTGATAAGTCCATGACGGTATCAGCGCCCCAGCGCGTCGCCCAGGTCATTTTTTCGACTTCTTCCTGAATGGATGAACCCAATGCTGAATTACCAATATTTGCATTAATCTTCACCAGAAAATTTCGTCCGATGATCATTGGCTCTGCTTCAGGATGATTAATATTGGCTGGAATAATCGCCCGTCCTCGCGCAATTTCATCCCGCACAAATTCTGCCGTCACTGTTTTCGGTAGTGATGCGCCATAGGCCTGTCCAGCATGTTGCCTGCTCATCAATTCAAACAAACGTTGCCCGGTCGGGCCGCTGTTCTTAAGCGATGCCAAATATTCATCACGCTGCATATTTTCCCGAATCGCAACATACTCCATCTCGGGAGTGATCACGCCCGCCCGCGCGTAGTGCATTTGCGTCACATTCTGACCGGGTTTGGCACACCGGGTTTGGCGTGCCAAACCCGGAAAACGTAAATCATCCAGACGATGGTCCTCCAACCGTGCTCGCCCATATGCAGAGTTCAACTGATCATGGCTTTTGGTGTCGCCGCGCTCAGCTATCCAGACGGAGCGCACCGATTCCAGGCCCTTCTGAATATCTATTTTTGCATCCGGATCCGTATAGGGCCCCGAACAATCATAAACATATACTGGCGGGTTGGTCTCAGCACCCATTTCAGATGAAGTATCCGCTTGGCGCACTTGACGCATCGGCACACGCAAATCATCACGGCTACCTTGAATATATACTTTATTTGAATTTTTAAAAGCTTGCACAGCCAGGGCGTCAACATGCGCCGTGGCGGCAGAAAAATCTGGTTGATGACTCATTTATTTAGAACTCCCATTAAAAAGTTAATCGTAGGGAGCGCAGGCGGCTTTCCTACAGCGGCATGACCCGCATCAGGTTCAAAGGGTATAATCTCGCCCTGCTTTCATCCAAAAACAGCACTTGACCACCAATTTATGAAGGGAATAACATGCACCCAAAAAAGATTTGCACTGTTTCACCATTCACCAGATTGGTGAGTACGCTACGGGTGAATTGCACACCCATCGATGCGCATGGCAGCAACGTGACATCCCTGAACGGAGCAACCATTCAGGGATGTCACAACTTGCCCTGCGCCGCGCTGAACACACACTTCAACCCGTCATAACCGCCGTTTCCAGATTCGACCCGAATAATCCATCAGACAATTCCGTGAATATAATCGATCATTTGAGTTTAATTTAAGCAGAGACCCCTAGCACAGGTGCCAAAATATCGGATTTATGGAATAATCGCAAGTGGTAGTTAACCACAGGTCACGCCATGAATATCGAACATACCCGTTTCAACATGATTGCACAACAAATACGTCCCTGGGATGTGTCCAACCAAAAAGTTTTAGCGCTACTGGAAAAAGTAAAACGCGAAGAATACGTACCAAGCGCTCTTCGCAGCCTGGCTTTTGTTGACATGGAAATACCGATTGGCCATGGCGAATTCATGATGGCTCCAAAAATGGAAGCGCGCATTCTTCAGGAGCTGAACATCCAACCGAATGATCACATACTGGAAATTGGCACGGGCAGCGGCTACCTCACCGCACTACTTGCCGCATTGGGTCAACATGTGACCAGTGTCGATATCATTCCTGAATTTACCACCCATGCACGCGCCAAACTGTTGGCGCATCATATTGGCAATGTCTCGCTGGAAACTGGTGATGCCGCACTGGGCTGGCCTTCACACGACGCCTATGACGTGATCGTTTTAACTGGATCCACCCCCATTTTACCGCAAAGCTTGCTTAACCTCCTGTCCCTGCAAGGGCGCCTGTTTGCTGTCACTGGCGATGCCCCCGCGATGACCGCACAATGTATTACCCGCGTGGACAGTAAAAACTGGGTAACGCGCAATTTATTTGAAACAGTGATTAAACCGTTGCAACATGCCGCACAGCCTGAGCGATTTGTTTTTTAGCCCAAATTACATCGGTGGCCTGTATTAAGCGTGCAGTGTATACCGTTTTACACATCATCTTCAGCAAGGGCGTTTCGACGTCCAATATCAGCAATATGAAACGCATACCCACCTTTGCGCCGGTCTTCAAAATATTGGCGCAAGGTGTGTTCCACTGCTAAAAAAGCAATCTCGCCCCAGGGGATTTCGGCTTCTGTAAACAATTTCACTTCCAGGCTTTCAAAACCAGGTGCGAAATTTAAATTGAGCAAACATGCCCGAAATATGAGATACACTTGATGAATATGCGGAAGGTTGCATAAAGTAAACAACTGCAAAATTTCTACCTGTGCGCCAGCTTCTTCTTCCGTTTCTCGTAGAGCACCCTGCAAGGTACTTTCATTGTTTTCCATAAACCCTGCAGGCAATGTCCATTTGCCATGCTGTGGCGCTATCGCACGGCGGCACAGCAACACTTTATCTTCCCATTCAGGCAAGGTACCCACCACCATTTTTGGGTTTTGGTAATGGACAACCTGGCATACTGTGCAGACATCACGTAAACGGTTATCACCTTCCGGCACAACTTGAATCACCGCACTGCCACATTCACCGCAAAACTTCATGTTAGCTGCTCCAATGAGTTGGGCTCACCTCTCAAAATGAACAGGAATACGTCACGAGGTAAACGAAACACGAAAACCTGAAAACGCAGTTTCAGCGCCGGCCTCACACTCCGTAGCGCATGACCCGCGAATGAAGCGTCATACTGTACACAACGGAAGCGTCCTGTTCATCATGTGCTGTCCGGGTGGTGCATTAAACGTCGTGGAACAACCAGTCCCTCAGCAGTACGCTCCACCAAACCCGCAAACATATCCCCATCGTATGCACGACATATTCCTGTCACAGAGGTGGCCAAAGTCGTCATAAATTGGCGTCCGTACGACAAAGCCTGAACGCCTGCCGCATCCACAACCAGTTTTGGCAAATGCGCCACCAGGACATCCATTGGCAACAACAATGGATCTCGCTCCGCCAGTGTCAATGTTTCCAGCATAGCCAAATCTACCGTATCCTCCAGCTGAAACCCTCCACTGCTTAAACGGGTTAAACCAGTCAAATGCGCGCCACCGCAACCCAATCTGATTCCGATATCCTCGGCAAGCGTGCGGATATACGTTCCCGCACTACACCGCACTTCAATCTCAAGCTGAGGACTGTCAAATTGCAGCACCCGTATGCTACGTATGTGCACTTTTCTGGGCTGGCGTACAATTTCTTCCCCGGCACGCGCATACGCATACAATGGTTTTCCTCGTACCTTCAAGGCAGAATACATGGGTGGCACCTGCATGATCTCACCGATAAAAGCAGCAATCACGTCATGAATGAAGCCGACATTCACGGAGACTGGCGAACTGTGCAACACATCGCCTTCAACGTCTCCCGTCGTCGTCGTGACCCCCAAACAAATTTGTGCACGATAACCCTTATCCGCTTCAAGCTGGTAGGCAGAGAATTTGGTTGCTTCACCGAGACACACCGGCAACAACCCTTCGGCCAGGGGGTCAAGCGTACCCGTATGCCCTGCTTTTTCAGCCTGAAACAAACGTTTAACCATTTGTAGCACAGCATTGGAAGTAAAACCGCGCGGCTTATTCAACAAGAGAACGCCATGAATCGGGCGCTTGGGACGTTTGATTTGCGCTTCAGGTCTCATCTTCAGATGAAGGTACTGGTTGTTGCGCCATGGCTTCGTCAATTAAATTAGACATATAGGCCCCACGAGCGACTGAGGTGTCATACACAAAAGTCAGCTGGGGCACCAAGCGCAAACGCATGCGAGGTCCAAGTTGTGAACGAATGTAACCCGCAGCACGATTGAGCAACGTCATGGTTTGTACGGCCTCATGCTGAGGGTTAAGCACTGTGAAATAAATTTTTGCAGATTCAAGATCGCGCGTGAGGGCCACTTCTGTGACCGTCACCATCCCCACACGCGGATCATTGACGCCAGTACGCAGAATATCAGCCACTTCACGTTGCAATTGTTCCGCAACACGTTGCGAACGGGGATAATCTCTGGCCATGGTTTATCCTTTTTGGCTTGCTGGTTTAAAACCCCGGCCTTCAGGCCGGCAGAAGCGCCGAACCCGCCCACAGGGAAAGATTCAAAAGGCGCGGTGAGGTATGGGGAACACCCCTCACTCGATGGTCACCGAACCGGTGGCCGGTGGTCTTACTGCTGTCTTGATGGTTAAAAAATGGGGGTGACCTGCAGACCATATACCCCTATTTTATTTCAAAAACTCAATATCCTCATGTACGCTTTCTACACTTCAGACTTATTGTTCCGGCATAACCTGAATTATTATACACAGGTGAGCTGATACCAAAATTTTGTTTTTGCTTTTTTAACTTCAGTGATGATCCGCATAAAAAATGCTGACGCGAGCAGAATCTGCCCACGTCATACCCATCATGTGATACAACATCCAAATTACAGGCTGCGGGCAACCTCAATAATTTCATAGGCTTCCAACTTGTCGCCCACTTCCAGGTCATTGAAATTTTTCACCGACAAACCGCAATCGTAACCAAATTTTACTTCCTTCACATCATCCTTGAAGCGCTTGAGCGAATCCAGTTCACCATCGTGAACCATCGCACCATTGCGTAACACTCGCACCCGTGCACCACGTTTCACCACGCCATCGAGCACATGACAACCCGCTACAGTACCCACTTTAGAGATCACATAGACCTCGCGCACTTCCACCATGCCGGTAATGTTTTCTTGCAGGTCTGGCGTCAACATACCTGACAGTGCCGCTTTCACCAGATCTACCACTTCATAGATAATATTGTAATAGCGAATGTCCACATCCAGTGATTCGGCCAATTTACGTGCTGTCGCATCTGCCCGAATATTAAAACCAATCACAACCGCCTTGGACGCCATGGCCAAATTCACATCTGATTCCGAGATTGTACCGACAGCGCTGTGCAAAATCTCTACACGTACTTCAGCAGTAGAAATCTTTTGTAAAGAACTGACCAGTGCTTCCACAGAACCCTGTACATCGGCTTTGATAATCAGCGGAAGTCGTTTTGCTTCGCCCTCGCCCATAGAGTCCATAATACTTTCCAACTTGGCTGCTTGACGCTTGGCCAATTGCACATCACGGAATTTACCTTGGCGGAACAGCGCAATTTCGCGTGCTTTGCGCTCGTCATGCAAGACCATTGCATCTTCACCGGCGCGAGGCACATCGGACAAACCCTGGATTTCGACTGGAATTGAAGGGCCAGCTTCCTGAACGGGTTTACCATCTTCATCCAGCATGGCGCGTACGCGCCCGAATACTGACCCGACCAATAAGACATCGCCGCGCTTCAGTGTGCCTGATTGCACCAACAGCGTTGCAACAGGACCACGCCCTTTGTCCAGCCGGGCTTCGATAATCACGCCACGCGCAGGGGTCTCACGTGAAGCAGAAAGCTCCAATACCTCGGCTTGCAACAAGATTGCTTCAATCAGTCCATCAATATTCATGCCTTTTTTGGCGGAAACCTCAACAAATTGGGTGTCGCCACCCCATTCTTCTGGCACCACACCTTGCGCAACCAATTCCTGGCGTATGCGCTCCGGATTGGCTTCTGGTTTATCAATTTTATTCACTGCGACAACCATGGGTACATTGGCCGCCTTGGCATGGTGTATCGCTTCAATGGTCTGCGGCATCACGCCATCATCGGCTGCCACCACCAACACCACTAAATCGGTGACTTTTGCACCACGCGCACGCATGGCAGTAAACGCCTCGTGACCCGGGGTATCAAGGAAGGTGACCATGCCTCGCGGCGTTTCCACATGGTAAGCGCCAATATGTTGCGTAATTCCACCGGCCTCACCGCTGGCAACGCGCGCACGACGAATCGCATCCAGCAATGATGTCTTACCGTGGTCAACGTGACCCATTACCGTCACAACTGGCGCACGCGGTAACAGAACCACTTCATGCTGCTCAGACTCCTCAAGAAATGCTTCAGGGGTATCCAATGGTGCCGGCTTGGCAATGTGTCCCATTTCTTCCACCAGAATCATTGCCGTTTCCTGATCCAGCACCTGATTGATCGTCACCATGGAACCCATCTTCATCAGGATTTTAATCACTTCAGCTGCCTTGACTGACAACTTGTGAGCCAACTCTGCAACCGTGATGGTTTCAGGCAATAACACCTCCTGCACAACAGGTTCTGAAGGAAAGTTGAAATTGCTGTCCGCATCAACTTGCGTCTTATGATGACGACCACCTGATTTGCGATTGCGCCATGTATCCGCTGCCGGCGCAACGCCGCCCCGCGACTTAATGCCTTTTTTACGCGATTGCGCATCATTCCACGTATTTTCTTTGGCTTTTGCTGGCACATCACGGGGTTTCTTGTCACCAGGCTTGTCTGTCCGCGCTGCTTCAGCGGTTTTTGCCACTGGTTTGTGTAACGTATTCTCACCTTTGACGGTCTTGGCATCAGCAGCAGGTGCTACTGGGTTCCTGGCCAGATCAGCTGCTTTTGCAGCGTCAGCTACCACTTGTTCCTGTGCCTGTTTGCGACGTTGTTCACGCTCTTGTTTGAGACGAATTTCTTCAGCCTGGTGGGCATGCAGCGCAGCATGCCGTCGAGTTTCTTCTGCCCGGCGCGCCATTTCGTTTTCATCCAGTACGGATCGAATGACTTTACGACGCTGCACAACAGGCTCTTCTATCACACCCGATTTTCCAGACAAATCAGCTGTGTTTTTAACTTCTGTTATCACCCCAGGTGTGAGACTGGGTTCAAGCACAGGCGCTTGACTGTCAACGACAGCCCCCTCGTCCGCAACCAGATCGACCACCACGGATGAACGCTCTTCCAACTCTGCAACCGGTTCCAGGACAGACCCAAGCTCATCTGGATGAACCATCTCAAATTCAACCCCAATCGACGGGGTTTCGCTCACGGTTTCTACACCAGGAGAGATTCCCATATTTTCAGCTTCGCCAGCATCCATATCCAGCTGAGTAGACAATTCAAGCTTCTCCGGCTCGCTCACCGTGCCCTCACGCTTGATCAACACACGTTTTTTGCGCACTTCCACCTGTATCGTACGTGATTTACCCGTTGAACTGTCTGGCCGCCGTATTTCAGTGTTTTCCCGCCGGGTTAAGGTAATTTTTCCCTTACCCTCTTGCACACCATGTTTTTTGCTCAAATAATCCAGTAGACGCGATTTATCTTGCTCGGTCACGATGTCACCCGCCGTTGATTTAATCACCCCGGCCGAACGCAATTGTTCCAGCAGCAACTCAATTGGAAGCTTTAATTCTTTGGCAAACTGTTCTACATTCATACTAAGGACTCATTTCTAGACGACTTATCACGTGTTGATGTCGATATTTCGTGCACAGGTGAAGCATTAAGGTCACCGACCCTTTCAGGTCAGCGGATATTTAGTCAGGCAGGGGAGTGCATCCCTCCCTGACCGCGCCTTTAACCTTGCCCGTCAGGGCGGAGTACGGCGCTCCCACTGACCCAAAGGCCAGGGTTTTAAACCAGCAAGGCAAAAAGATAAACATGCGTTCATTGATAATGAACAAACCCTACACAAACCATGGCGCACGTGCAGCCATAATCAGACCGGACGCCCGTTCCGCAGCAATTCCGGTCATTTCAACCAGCTCATCTACACCCAGCTCTGCCAATGCCTCGGCATCATGAATGCCGTGCTCAGCAAGGTTCAATACCAATTCATCATCCATGCCTTCAAGCGTCGCCAAGTCAAGCACATCATGTTCGACTTTTTCTTCATTGACAATGGCTTCAGTCAACAAGGCATCGCGCGCACGCGCACGCAACTCGTTCACCAAATCCTCATCAAACCCTTCAATAGTGAGCATCTCACCGATAGGCACATAGGCCACTTCTTCTATACTGCTAAACCCCTCATGCGCCAGAATATCAGCCACTTCCTCATCGACATCCAGCCTGGCGACAAACAAGGCGCGTAAAGCGTGCGCTTCACCCTCATTTCTCTTTTTGGCTTCTTCGACGGTCATGATATTAAGCTCCCATCCCGTCAATTCTGATGCCAACCTGACATTCTGACCGCCGCGCCCTATCGCCAGGGCCAACTGATCTTCATCTAACACAACATCCATGCTGTGTTTTTCTTCATCTACCACAATACTGCTCACCTCAGCAGGTGCCAGCGCATTGATCACAAATTGCGCCGCTTCGGGTGACCACAAAATAATATCCACGCGCTCACCCGCCAACTCTGCCGTCACGGCCTGTACACGCGACCCGCGCATACCAACACAGGTGCCGATAGGATCAAGACGCTGATCGTTCGATTTTACTGCAATTTTCGCACGGATGCCTGGATCACGGGCTGCTCCCTTAATTTCCAGCAAACCTTCTTCAATTTCAGGGACTTCCAGCTCAAACAGTTTCGCGATGAAGTCTGGCGCGGTGCGTGACAGAATGAGTTGCGGGCCACGTCCACCGCGATCCACTCGCCACAGATAAGCCCTGACGCGGTCGCCAACTCGCAGATTTTCTTTTGGAATCATCTGCTCACGTGGCAGCAACGCCTCAATACGACCCGATTCAACAATCACATTTCCGCGCTCGATACGCTTCACCGTACCGGTCACCAAATAGGCTTCGCGTTCCAGAAAATCATTCAGGATCTGTTCGCGTTCCGCATCACGTATCCGTTGCAAAATGACTTGTTTGGCGGCCTGAGCGCCAATGCGGCCGAAATCGACCGCTTCCAGTGGTTCACGCACTGTGTCGCCCAATTGCATTCCGGGGTGCGACACTTGCGCATCCGTCCAGGCGATTTGGTTTTCTGGAAACTCATGGTCATCATCCGGCACAATCAACCAGCAACGCCAGGCTTGGTATTCGCCCGTGGCACGATCAATTTCGACACGAATATCCGCGCCATCGTGAAAACTTTTTTTAGTCGCTGAAGCCAAAGCCTGCTCCAGCACACCAAATACAATTTCACGATTGACATTTTTTTCTCTGGCCAGAGCATCTGCCAACAGCAAAATTTCGCGGCTCATACCCAAAAACCTCCAGCTATCTTAGCCATCACAATTCCGGCACCAGACGCGATTGATCGATATTGGACATGTCCAATATCATTTCGCGCCCATCTACCATCAACACCAAAGTACGCTCATCCGAGCTCACAATAGTTCCCATAAAACGACGTTGCCCGGCCAAAGCCATTCGCAATCGTATTTGCACCTGCCGTCCGATAAAGCGCTGATAGTCAGACCAGCGCTTTATCGGCCTGTCCATGCCCGGAGAAGACACCTCAAGACGCTCATAGGACACATTTTCTACCGCCAGCCAATTGTCCAGGTGATGACTTACCCGTTCACAGTCTTCCAAAGAAATGCCTTCGGGCTGATCAATAAACACACGCATCAAGCCGCTTTTAACTGAGTATGAAAAGTCAACCAATTCATAACCCAAACCACCAAGCGTCATTTCCAGCTTCGACTCCAGCGTCATGCCCACTCCACAAACAAAAAATGGGCACAATGCCCATACGTATTTTCTAATCTAATGGCTCGTTAAATAAATAACAAGCGCTAACCAAACTGGTGCCCGGAGCCGGAATCGAACCGGCACGCCGATTTCTCAGCGAGGGATTTTAAGTCCCTTGTGTCTACCTATTCCACCACCCGGGCTTTGGAGGCGGGGGTCGGAATCGAACCGGCGTCCACGGCTTTGCAGGCCGCTGCATAACCACTCTGCCACCCCGCCTTACTCTCAACGCACGTCGGCGTACGCACCAACTAAAAAGGGAAAGCGCACTGCTTTCCCTTCTTTTTAAGCTTGCTTACAGGACGCCTGCAAACCGCTCACAAAACTTTGGAGCGGGAAACGAGATTCGAACTCGCGACCTATACCTTGGCAAGGTATCGCTCTACCAGCTGAGCTATTCCCGCGTCAATGAGCTGTGCATTCTATCATCACAAGCAAAAATGTCAATCTTTTTTCATGTATACTTGGGCTCAGTTGCAGACATCCAGAAAAAGCTTAGACTAAGTCGACTTTGAAAGGATAGAACCGTGGGTACCGTTACATTCGACACATTGAAATTTGTTAAAAGGCTTGAAGAGGCCGGCATGTCACAGAAGGAAGCTGAAGCCATTGCTGCGGCACAAAGCGAAGCATTTGAAGAGCTGACCAAAACTAAAGAGCTTGCAACCAAGACCGATTTACATGTGCTGAAATACGACCTGCTCAAATGGATCGCAGGTTTAGCATTTGCTCAGTTTGCTTTACTTGTTGGAATCCTGATGAAATTACCGCGTTGATCAATTATAAGGTAAAAGAATAAGCACACGGCTGCTCCAAAAATACTTCCAACCAGTTTTTAAGTCCAAATATTCAGCATCGAATCACAATCCAGGGACACCTTGAGGTAAAATACACCATTATTTCCATCTCGGCAAACTCATGGACAGCTTGTACCTGCACGGTTTCGACGTGCAACTCATTATTGGTGTGTACGATTGGGAGCGTCAGGCCCCCAGAACGGTGCAACTGGATCTGGACATCGGTTTACCGGATCATCGCGCCTGTTTATCGGACAATATTGCCGAAACCATCGACTATGCCAAAGTCGCTGAACGAATACGCATCTTCGTCACTCAGCGTCAGTTTTATCTGATTGAAGCCTTGGCTGAGCAGATTTCACAATTGATTTTACAAGAATTTCATGCCGCATGGGTCAAAGTCAGCGCCACCAAACCAGGTATCGTGCCGGGTATTGCCCGTGTGGGGGTGACCATTACACGCGGTGTGCCGCCCCAAGCGGCTTAACCTCGCGGATGATGGTGGGCATGGAGTTGTTTCAGCCGTTCTCGCGCCACATGGGTATAAATCTGCGTGGTAGAAATGTCAGCGTGCCCCAGCAACAACTGTACCACACGCAAATCTGCACCATGATTCAACAAATGCGTGGCGAAAGCGTGCCGCAGAACATGTGGTGAAGGCAAGGCGATTAAACCGGCTTGCAACCCACGACGTTTAATCATATACCAACAGGCTTGCCGGGTGAGCGCGTGCCCGCGCCCGCTGACGAATACAAAATCGCTTTCCCGCGCTTTCAGCAGCTCGCCCCGCGCACTGTGCAAATAATCCTTTAAAGCTTGCAAAGCCACCTCGCCCAAAGGAACCAGTCGTTCTTTGCCTCCTTTTCCGTTTGCTTGCACCACACCCGCATTCGCATCGATCTGGCGCAACCGCAAGCTCACCAGTTCAGACACCCGCAAACCGCTCGCATACAAAGTTTCCAGCATGGCTTTATCTCTTTGTGACAAGGCGTCTGTACCGGATGGCGCGGTCAGTAAACGCTCCACATCCGCCTCACTGAGGTGCTTTGGCAAACTTCTGGGCAAGCGTGGCGCATCCAGTCCCACAACAGGATTCATTGATAACAGCGATTCCCGTAACGCCCAGGCATAAAAGCGCCGCAAACTGGACACATGTCGCGCCGTGCTGCGCGGACTCATCTGTGCCACATACCGCGCCGCCAAATAACGTTCCAGGTCCGCGCGCACCACACCCGTGAGTGCCGCACCTTCCAGCCAGACTTCAAATTGGTGCACGTCGCGCCGATAACTCTCCAGGGTATTGCGGGCCAAACCGTGCTCCAGCCACATGGCATCGATAAAACGATCGATCATCTCACCGGGTTTCATGCGTCAGCAACCAGCGTTTATAGTTCAACTCCGTATTGTTTCGTCCACCCATAAAACCACCCAGGCCTTGGCTGGATACCACGCGATGACAAGGGATCACTATCGGTAAAGGGTTAGCACCACACGCCTGCCCCACTGCGCGTGGCGCAGAGTTCAATTGCCTTGCCAAGGCACCATAAGTCATCGTTTCCCCCAATGGAATATCCAGCAACGCTTGCCAAACCCGGCGCTGAAACGGCGTACCCTCCAAAATGCACGACCATTCTGTGAACAATGGGGTACGTGGGTCCTGCCAATAACGCTGTAAAGTCTGCTCCAGACGCAACACAACCGAATCATTCAGACGGGGGGGCCGTAATTCACCTTCACGTGGCAAAAATTCGATATGGCGCAATCCCAGCTCGTCCCCCAGCACACCCAACCGGGCAAACGGTGCAGCCAACACCGCATCCCATTCTTCAGCCTTGTAAATCTTGCGCGGTTTAATCATGTGCCAACGCTTCACGCGCTTCCGCCTGCAAAGCCGCATCCGGACACTGTGACAAAATCAATTGATCCAAATGTTTCGCGTCTTCATGCAAACCAGCTTTTGCCAGGCTGGCTGCCGCATCGCGCCGCGCTCGCCAAGTCAGGGCATCCCTTTCATCGCCAACCACGCGCAAATACCATAATGCGGCATCCTTTGGATTCCCCCCATCTACCATCTGTGCCAAACGCAAAGCAATCTGGCGCTGCTGGGCGAAATTGGCGGCTGGATACATTGTTAACAACAGTTTCTGCCCGGCTTGCGCTTGATCAGCGTGCCGACTTAACCGCTCCGCAAGCAGCACCATGCCCCATGAATCTTTACTGTCCATGGCCTGCGGCTGAATTAACCAACTGCTTAAAGCCTCTGTCACATTCGGCCATTCCTGTACTCGCGCATACAATTGTGCTCTCGCTGCTTGCCAGGCCATCAGGTCAGCACCTGACGGCAAAATGCTCACATCCTGCCACAACTGTGCAGCATGGGTATCATCGCCCATATCCAGCGCCAATTGCCCGAGACGAAACCGCACTGGCGGCGCAAAAGCCTGCGACGGCAAACCGGGCCAGGCGGCTATAAACAAACGCAGCGCGGTACGCTGCAAGCCATTGGTTGCAAGCAAATCCAATAATTGCTGCTGAGCCTGTATCTTCAATGCAGGGTCTTTGGCGTCACGCGCCAAATAAGACCATATCGCACGCGCCATCACCGGATTCTGTGCCAGGATGCTTTGCGCCTGCTCAGCCCAACCCGTATCCGACCCGAACAGCAACAAACGCACGTTGCCAAAACTCTGGGTCATGTTGTGATACGATTTCCACACCTGTTCTGCACTGACATCCTCTGGCTGCACAGGAAAATTCAGCAAACGCTCATTCACCGCCGCACTCAGGTCATCCGCATTCATGTCGGTCACGATTTTGCGTATCACCTGCAAGGTTGGCAAATCCAGGTTTCGGTCTTGCAGCAGCACCGCCATGCGCGCATGTGCCGAATCGTCAAACAGCTTTCTCTGGTTGGCATCGATCAACACTGCCAAAGGGTCGGTATCGGCCAAACCGGCACGTAATCCCGATAAATCCGTTTTTTGACCCGACTGCAACACCGCCAGCACATACGCCTTCTGCAAAGCCGGATCAACGCCAAAATCCTGCTGATCGCGCAGCATTAAACTGGCGGCATCGCTGTCCGGTTGCGGCAACAGATGGCTGCGCACCACCAGGGCCCGCATCATGGGCATTTCATCCGGTGCTGGCGCCCACTGCCAGAACAATCTGGCCAGACTGGCTTGCGCCAACGCCCCATTCCCCAAGGCCAATGCCGCACGGACGTTCAGGATGGCCGCTGCATGCTGTACATCATCGGGCGCGTCGGGTGGCAATTTCGCAGCGTGGTCCACAATCGCTTGAGGCGTGCCTGCTTGCGCCAATGCTCGCCATTGCAACCGCAGATAGTCCGATTCCTGGAGCTGCGTCGTGGGCATGGTCGCATGATCCAATATCCATAAAGCCAATTCTGCTGCACCGGCGTTCATGGCGGCGCTGGCGTCTTCATAGGCATCTGCTTGCGCTGAGTGCGCATACACGGTGGCATGTAACATCACCCCCCATAACACACTCAGCATGAAAATACGGGCACGGTTCATTTTTTGAGTTAAAATCAGTTTTTTGACACGCATTTGACGTCCAGAACCAGAAAATGGATATTAAAACCTACATGCAGCAAGTGGGACAAACCGCCAGAGCGGCTGCCCGTGATATTGCCCGCGCCGACACCCAACACAAAAACCGTGCTTTGTCGGCCATTGCCACGGCAATAGAACATCACCATGCGGCGTTACTGGCCGCCAACGCGCTTGACATGTCCAACGCACGCGCTCAACAACTCGACATCGCACTGCTTGATCGCTTGTTGCTCAATGACAAAACCATTGCGGGCATGGCTGAAGGTTTACGCCAAATTGCCGCATTGCCTGATCCGGTCGGTGAAATCAGTGATCTTAAATTTCGCCCTTCCGGCATACAGGTCGGCAAAATGCGTGTGCCGCTGGGCGTTATCGGCATTATCTATGAAGCGCGCCCTAATGTCACCGCCGATGCGGCCGGTTTGTGTCTAAAATCCGGCAACGCCGCCATTTTACGCGGCGGATCAGAAGCACTGCACAGCAACCAGGTCATTGCCAATTGTGTGCGCGAAGGGCTTAAACAAGCCGGATTGCCAGAAAATTGCGTGCAAGTCATCAACACACCCGACCGCGCTGCGGTGGGCGAACTCATCACCATGCGCGAGTACGTGGATGTGATTGTGCCACGCGGGGGAAAAGGTTTGATAGAACGACTCATGGCCGATGCACGCATTCCGGTGATTAAACACTTGCACGGGGTCTGTCATGTTTATATTGATGGCCATGCCAATGTTGCAAAAGCGGTGCGCATTGCCGACAATGCAAAAACCAGCCGTTATGGCACCTGCAACACCACTGAAACGCTGCTGGTGGCTGAATCGATTGCTGCACGGGTATTACCGGAAATTGCCAGCATCTATCGCAGCAAAGGCGTGGAAATGCGCGGTTGCGAGCGCTCACTTTATTTTGTCCCGGATGCAAAACCGGCCAGTGAAGAAGACTGGTTCACCGAATATTTGGCACCGATTATTTCTATCCGTGTGGTCAAGGATATGGATGAAGCCATTGCCCACATCGCTCATTATGGTTCACAACACACCGACGCCATCGTGACGGAAGACTACACGCTGGCGCGTCGTTTCCTGCGTGAGGTGGATTCCAGCAGCGTCATGGTCAACGCATCCACTCGTTTTGCCGATGGCTTTGAATATGGTTTGGGTGCTGAAATCGGTATTTCAACCGACAAAATTCATGCTCGCGGACCGGTGGGATTAGAGGGTTTGACCTCTCAGAAATGGATTGTATTGGGCGATGGGCACGTGCGTGGTTGAAACGATTGCTCATTCACCCATAGGTATTTTTGGTGGTACCTTTGACCCCATTCATTTTGGTCACCTCCGTTTAGCGGAAGAACTGGCGGAATCCCTGGCACTTGAAACCGTGCGGTTTATGCCAACAGGTTGTCCACCCCACCGAAAAACACCGCATACCGATGCAGCGCATCGCTTGGCCATGGTACAACGCGCCACCCAAAACAACCCTCGTTTTGAGGTCGATACGAGAGAGATTGCCCAGCGAGGTATCTCTTACACGGTCGAAACCCTGCATGCACTACGGCAAGAATTAGGCTCACACCGCCCCATCTGCCTGCTGCTCGGTGCCGATGCGTTTTTAGGCTTGCCGCACTGGCACCACTGGGAAGAATTGTTTGATTTGGCGCACATTGCTGTGGCGCACCGTCCAGGGTTCCCGCAAGCCGCCTGGCAGAACGCCATGCCGGAATCGCTGCGTAGCGTGTTGTCCTCCCGTCAAAGCACGGCCGCTGCGCTACAACATGCGCCTGCCGGCAACCTGGTCACACTGGCCATTACGGCATTAGATATCTCAGCAACCCACATCCGGGACACTTTGCAAGCGGGACGTAACCCGCGTTACTTGCTGCCGGACACTGTACTCGATTACATTTACACCCATCAACTTTATCTTTCACCCCACTTTGAAAACACTCCCAAATTATGAATATTGATCAAATTGTAGCCGCCGTTGTTGAAGCCATCGAAGACATTAAAGGCAAAGACATCATTGTGATGGACGTCGCCGCCCAAAGCCCTCTGTTTGAACGCATGGTTGTGGCAAGTGCTGATTCCACCCGCCAGACCCGCGCCATTGTTGAAAATGTGGAAGAAAAACTGAAGGCTTTGGGCATCAACGGTCGGGGCCTGGAAGGCAAAACGAACGGCGAATGGGTATTGCTGGACCTGGGTAGCGTGATTGTCCATGTGATGCAACCTGCCGTGCGGCAATATTACAGCCTGGAAACCCTGTGGAGCACGGGTGCTACACCACCCAGCACACCCACCAATCATCAGGCATAAATGAAGATTCACCTGCTTGCCATAGGTCAGAAAATGCCTGATTGGGTAAGCCGTGGCTATCAGGAATACAGCAAACGCATGACGCGTGAAGTGACGTTAAACCTGATTGAACTCAAAGCTGAAAAACGCAGCAGCACGACAAACGTCGAGCACATCAAAGCTGCGGAACGTGACCGCATCCTCGCGCATCTTCCGCCCCGCAGCAGTTTATGGGTGCTGGATGAACATGGCGAACAAGTCACGACTCTGGCACTGGCTGAGGGGCTACGCATCGCGATGGCCGAAGGACAGGACATCTGTTGTGTCATCGGCGGTGCCGATGGCCTGCACGATGACATCAAATCCCGCGCCAACAAACTGATCGCACTCTCACGCCTCACCCTGCCCCACGCATTGGTGCGTGTCGTGCTGGCAGAACAGCTTTACCGCGCACTGAGCGTACTCAATCATCATCCCTATCACCGTGAATAAATTCCCTCCCCTGATCTATCTCGCCTCACGCTCACCACGCCGCCGCGAACTGCTTGATCAAATGGGTGTCGCGCATGACGTTTTAAATACCGACATCGACGAATCGGCTTTGCCTGATGAAACACCTCACGATTATGTCCTGCGCATCGCTACTGCCAAAGCATACACCGGCTGGCAAGCCGTGTTAACACTGGGGCTACCCCGCCTGCCTGTACTTGCTGCAGACACCTGTGTCACGCTGGACGGGGAAATCTTCGGCAAACCGGGCAACTCACAAGCCGCCTCGGCCATGTTGCAGCGACTATCTGGACGCAGTCATCAAGTTTTGACTGCCATCGCACTGTACACGGGCTCACACTGCTTCAGTGCAGTCTCCACCTCGACGGTCAGCTTTCGCCGTCTGGATGAAAACGACATCGCGCACTACATCGCCAGCGGTGAGCCCATGGATAAAGCGGGCAGCTATGCCATACAAGGACTCGCCGCCCAATTTATTTGCCATTTGGACGGCAGTTATTCCGGTGTCATGGGACTGCCTGTTTTTGAAACCGCCCAACTTTTGGAACAGGTTTGGTGCCAACAGCATCACAATTAAAACGCCAGGCGCAAGCCTGGCGTTTTAATTGTGGTCCATGTCCAAAACCAGGGCACAGATAAGCCCACGAATTACATCGACGGATCTACTACATAATGTTTCCGCGCTTGTAAAAATGCCACTTCAGCAAAACCCGAAGGCACAATATCGCTTTCCTTGACCCCATAAAGGGTATGGTAATCAATACCCAACTCCATTAATGAATTATTACACACCATAAATTGTACGCCTTGACTGCGTAAATTATCGAGTTGGGCCTTTTGATCATCAGTAGGCGTTTTCAGCCAGGCCAACCCCTTGGCATACATCACCACTTTAACATTGAGCTTGCCGCCCCAAGTGTCCATGGCCTTGAGTGAATTAGCGATATTGCGCAGCTTCATGGGCAACACCATTTCATTCGTTAAAGCCACCACCACATTCATTTCGCCGTATTGATCATGGATAATGTGGGGCTTGACATAAGCCGAAGCCGGTGCGGCGTCATCTGCAAAAACAGGTGCGCTGAAGGCCAATGCGCTGGCAAACAAAGACAGCGTTAATTTATGTTGAAGTTTCATGGTTTATTGTTTCCCGTAAATTCAATGGTTAGGTTAGATTTATTTGCCACATGGCCATGTTTCGCTGTTAACCGGAATTTTGCATAAATTAACAGTGGGTTTCCAGCCCAGGATTGTTGCCCACACCCAGTAATTTTGGTTCATTGATATGGCGCAGGTTGACGGTTTTAATGTCGCGCAGATATTCGGAGACCACATCCCATATGGGCGCGCCGGAGGCGCCTTCGGCCATGGGTGCCCAGCCTGCCACTTTGTAAGTTTTTGACGGGGAGATTGGTTTGCCATGCAAAGTCATGTCGCTAATGCGTTGCCCGCTTGCGGCATTGGGGTTGATGCTGTAGTGCATCCCGCCGACACGGATCATGTCACCGCCTTGTTGCAGATAGGGGTCAGGGTTGAACAAATTGTCGCACACGTCCTCCATGATCGATTTAATGGTGTCGCCACGCATTTCAGTCAACGTGGTGGCGGGGTAAGTGATGGCAGTTTGATCCATCAAGTGTTCCATAGTGATGGTGTCACCGGGCAATAAACTGGTGCCCCAACGGAATCCGGGTGAAAACGAGATTTCAGCGTCTTTGACTTTCATCAACGCATCAATGATGACCTGGTCGAAGCTACCAATAAAGTTGTCACGGCGGTAAAGCAGGCTCTCAGTCCCGGCAAGCGGTTGACTCAATTGCGAGGCGTAAGGTACGCGCATGGTGTTGATCCATGCCGTCATGTTCGGGTCTGCGGGCAGCAGGTTAGAAAACACCGGCATGAGCCGGTAGCGCCAATCCTGTAACTTGCCATTGCGCACATCAAAATCCATCACACCCAAAAATTTGCCATTGGACCCCGCATTGGTGACCAAAGTGGTGCCGGACGCATTCTTGACAGGAACAGGACGTGGCACGCCATCATGGGTGTGTCCACCGAAGATGACATCAATGCCGGTCACGCGAGAGGCCAGTTTCAAATCCACATCCATGCCGTTGTGCGACAGCAGCACCACGATTTGCGCACCCTTGGCGCGCACTGTGTTGACATGCGTCTGTAAACCTTCCTCCTGAATACCAAACTGCCAATCCGGCACCAGATAACGGGGGTGTGAAATCGGCACGTAGGGGAAAGCTTGACCGATGATCGCCACTTGTACACCATTGATCGATTTAATGACCCAAGGCTTAAACACCGGATCGCCAAAATCTTTGGTGGTCACATTTTGAGCGATAAAATCAATGTGTCCGGTTAAATCTTTGTTAATGATGTCCATGACACGGTCTGCGCCATAGGTAAATTCCCAATGGGCGGTCATCACATCCACCCCCAGCAATTTGCTGGCATCCACCATGTCTTGCGCTTTGCTCCATAATGCGGTCGCTGAACCCTGCCAGGTGTCACCGCCATCCAGCAACAGGCTATTGGGACGCGAAGCACGCACCTGATCAACCAGCGTTTTCAAGTGGGCAAAACCGCCCACTTTGCCATAGCGCTGGGCTGCGGCACGAAAATTCAGGCAGGTAAGGGCATAGGCCTCTTTGGTGCCAGGACGCAGGCCGTAATAGCGCAGAAAGTGCTCACCCACCAAATGGGGCGGCTTGCCTTTCGCTGCACCCACGCCGATATTGATATTGGGTTCACGGAAATAAATGGGTAACAACTGGGCATGACAATCGGTCATGTGCATCAAAGACACATTGCCAAAAGCGGGTAAATCGTAAAATTCTGTTGCTTCGCCGGCCAATGCAGACCGGCTATTTAATACGGTGCCCGAAGCGGCCGCAGTGGCCAATAATTGTATAAATTCGCGA
>CABS01000206.1_pt1 | contig 37582 bp, 34 predicted proteins | sample 344768 | NCBI WGS metagenome assembly CABS01 (sample SAMEA3138346, study PRJNA38045) | mine drainage metagenome | isolation source: Carnoules arsenic-contaminated mine drainage | place: France:Carnoules | collected 21-May-07 | reverse complement strand
TACTCGGCGTACCGAGGCTCGGCGCAGATGAACTCGCCGTCGTTATCGGTATCGCGCGCGCATAGAACGTGGTGGTCGTCGCCGTTCCGACGGCACTCGCCGCCATCGCCAGCCAGAGATTCGTGCCGCCGGGTTGCACCGCGATCGCGATCGGGGTTTTGGGCGCGCCGGCGGGCGGGAGCGAGATCGGCAGCGTGAGGTTCGGCGTCGAGAAGGGGGCGGTTCCCGCAGCCTGCAGATCGTATCCAACGAGCGTATCGGCGGTTGAGTCGACGCACCAGAGCGTGTCGAAACGATCGATCGCACAACCGGTAAAGGTGTCGGCGGAGGAGAGCAGACGCAGAGAATTCGCGAGCGGCTGCGGCGGATTCGCCGTATTTTGCACGGCAAAGCCTTCGGCGCACGACGCCTGCCCGGAGCTCGTTGCCGACGAGTAAGGCGTCGCGACGAGCAACCAGAGATTCCCCGATGGATCGGCGGCGAGGGTCAAGGGGATGTTAAACGGAGCGGGTGTTGAACCGGCGGGAACGTTCGGGCACCGCGTGAGCGATGAAGCGGCGATGCTATCGGTTCCCAGGAGGACCGGTGATATCAGCGCGCCGGTCGACGGCGGAATCTCGTAACCGGTCGCCGCGCTCGCTCCGCCGATCACTTGGGGGCCGCGGCCAGTCGTTGCGCCCATGACACTGTTGCCCGGAAGCCAGAGTTCTTGCGCGGGTTGGATGGCGATCGACGTGGAGAGCGGCGAACCGCTCGGCGTCGAAGCCGTCGCCGTGAGCGCGAACGAGGAAGCGAACGCAACGGCATTCGTGAGGAAGGGTGCGATGCTCACGTTCGTCGGAAGGCCGCTGGCAATATTGCCGGAGAGCACCGACGTACCGTTCTGCGCGATCTGCCACTGCACGGTCGGGGCGCCGTTGCCAATGATGATGTTCCCATCGGCATCGAGAGCGTCGAACGTCACGCTGACCTGGCCGGATCCGATCTCCGTATAGGTCGCCGCCGCCGCGCCGCCATTGCCGCTGAGAACGAAATGCGATTGCCCCGTGGCGGGAACGATGCGCAACGATGCGGGAATACCATCGAGCACCAGCGCTATCGTCGGGCCGGGCGCACCGCTGCTCACCGCCACCGCCGCGACCGCGCTGGAGAGCAACTGTGCCGTCGGCGAAAAACTCGTACTCCCCGTCGTCGGTGCGGCGTCCCATGCGTTGACGACGACCTCGGCGACATCGGTCGGCAACGAGAGAGCGAGCGTGCAATTCTGCCCTGGTTGCGGCGTCGTTACCGTGGTGCAGGTAATGCTCTGTCCGCTCGCTCCGAGGTCGCCGACGATCGATATCGGCGTCGTCGTAAGATCGATCGCAACGTCGGGCGATGTCAGCGTCGCCGGGTTCGTCGGCGCGCTCTTCCCTTGCAACACGAGCGAGATGCCGATGCCCTTGGTCGCGATCGATGTGTATTGCGGGGAGCGACGGCTGCTCGCAAGGCCTTTCGCCGGAATCAGCAACGAGAGTTTTTGTGTGATCCGTCCGGAGGATGAAGCCGATGGGAGGCCACCGCCGGCATTCGGCAATGCCGAGGAGGCCCCGCCCCCGCCGCATCCTGCAAAGAACGCGAGCGCGACGGTGCCCACGGCGATTGCGCGGGAAAGACTGAACGCCGAATCTCGATGCATCGTCGCGATCTCCTAGTGCAATTCCAGCGCACCGAGCGTGCCGCCGGTCTCAGTGAACCAAATGTTGCCGTCGCCGCCGGGCGCGAGTTCGATCGGGGTACCGTTCAGCGACGTCTGCGGGAATGCGCTGACTGCAGGGGTTGCCGTACCGAGCAGCGTCGGCGCGAGGCGATAGATCTTCGCAACGCCGGGGACGATATACCAGAGGTTGCCGTCGGGGCCCAACACGATCTGCGATGCGAGCGCCGTCGTCTGCACCGGAACGATCGCTTTCCCGCAGAGCCCGCTCGAGAGCGGGGCGATCTCGACGAAAACCTGCGCGTTCGCTGGAGTCGCACTGCCGTTGGTGAGCGCAGAGAACCAGAGATTTCCTTGCGCGTCGGTTGCAATTGCGCCGGTCTGCGCGATCGTACCGGAGATCGTCACTCCGCCGGCCGCGCATGCGCCGATTGCGGTCGCAGCACCGCTCCCCAGTTCGTACGACGCAACCATCTGATAGCCCGTAGGAGCGAGCGCATCGAGCAGCGAGCCGGCCGGGGCGTACACATCGGTTGCGCCGTAGGAAGCGACGGCGCTCGGCGCCGCAGCGGTGGCAAGCCCGGTCACCGGGCCGGCTGGGCCGCCGGTTGGCGGAAAGAGATTGAGCGTGTAGGGAGCAGCAAACGTAAAGGTCGACGCAGAGAGAAGCCCAGCCGCGTCCGTCGCATTTGAATCGTTCGTTGCCACGATCGTGCTGCCGCTCGCGTCGAGAATGGCGTTGTAGGGTGGCCCGGATCCTGGCATGGTGAATGTCGTCGGCGAGCCTTGTGCGAGAACGCACGGCGGAGCTGTCGTTGCGTTGCAGGGGAGGCCGATCGCGGTGAGCGCGTCGGTCTTGGTATCGGCGACCCAGAGATTGCCGTCGCCGCCGAGCGCGATGAAGCCAGGGTGCGGATTGAGAAAGCCGTTCGTTGCGGGCGCGGTGCTTGACGACGGGTTCGGGGTCGGCTGCGGATATACCGCGAGCGTCGGCGCGCAACCGGCGCTGGAGCAGCCGTTCGAGGTAATCGCGAGCAGATTGACGGCGTCGGTCGGTCCCGGCGAGGAGACCGCGAGCGTATAGAGCGTCTGCCCGTCGGGGCCGAGCGCGATGCCGCCGAGCGAGGTGGTGGTGTATCCACCCGGCGGCGGGGTCACCGCGATCTGCGTGACGGCGTAGCTCGTCGGGAAGCTCGGCGTTCCACCCGCTTGCCCCGCGACCGAGGCCGCGAGGTTAAAGTTCGCGCCATGCCCGTCGCCGACGGTGAAGTTCGTCGAGCCGGAGATTGTTGCATTCGGCACGAGCGTCAGCCCGCTAACGACGCCGTTCGTCGCATTACACGTGAGCGTCGAACCATTCGCCGTGCAGGTGGAGGGTGGCCCCGCGATCGTCGCCGGCGCCGTGGTGCCGATTCCGGCGATCGTGAAACTCGTTGCTCCCGATTCCTGAATCTGCAACGCTTGCGGGTAGCCGCCGGCGACGAGATTCGCCGGCCCCGGCGAAGCCGTCGCGATCACGAACGGCACGACGTTCACGGTGCCGGCAACACCGCCGACCCCGATGGTGATGCTCCCGGCTCCGTTCGCGGTTATCGTGCCGCCGGGTTGCCCGGTGTAACTTGCGGTGAGCGTTGCGGTGATCTGCGCGGGGGATTGCACGATATTGGTCGTGCCGCTTGCGAAGGCACTCGATGTCAGCGATATCCCGCTGCCGGAAACGGCGACCGGAATCGGGGAAGCAATCGGGCCGACGATCTCGCTGTTGCTCGCGTCGAGCATGGCAACGGTGACGGTGATGCTGTGCGGCGCGCCATCGGCGATCGGATAGAGCGTAACGCCGCTGCCGGAAACGGCGACGCCGATTGCGGGGTTCGGGCTCGGTGAGGCGACTGCGAACGAGGTTGCATTGCCGCTGAGGACGAGCGGCGTCGTGACGGTCGTGGTACCGCTCGATGCGACCGCAACGGTCACGCTGCCGGAAGAGAGCAAGCTGCCGGTGCCGTTCGCTCCGCTGTACGCTTGAATGAGGAACGTATCGTCACCGCCGAGCGCACCGACCGTCGCGGTGCAACTGAAGCCTTGCGCGGTAAGTGCGGTGCAGCTCCCTTGCCCCGGGGCGACTGCGAGCGTCGTCGGCGGAATCGCCGGGCTCGGCGGCGTGCCGTTGACCGCGGTAATCGTAATGACGACCGATTTCGTGTTCACCGATAGATAGCGCGGGGAGCGCGCGCTGCTCGCTGTCGTCGAGGGGGGTGGGAAATGGAAGGTCATCGCTGCGTTACTGCGCTCGAGGGAGGCTCCTCCGCCGGATGGCGGCGGCAACGAACTCGGTGCACCGCCGCCTCCGCAGCCGGCGATCGCGAGAGCGAGGGCGACGGCGGAAATAGAAATGCCTACAGCTCGAAGCATGCATAACCTCACGCGACTCTTCGGTAATGCGAAATAATGTTCGCGGCGCAGAGACGCGGGCTCCTGCGCCGCCTGGGGCTACGGCGTTATGGTGATGCCGATTGCACCGTCGGAGGCATCGCGCACGAATCCGCCGGTAAAGCTTACCGTGGTCCCGGAGAGCGCATAATTGCACGCGGTGCCGTAGCTTGCCGGAGCGGGAGCAACCCAAACCGAGCCGTCCGCCGCAGCCGCGAGCGATTGCGCACTGCTGAAGCCCATTAACGCGCCGCTGCTGATACCGAGACAGGAATTCGCTGCGGAGAGCGATCCGAGCGTCGGGCCGAGCGAGGTCGCTGAAACGACGTTCGCCGCCGCCAGGCTCGTGGTAAACGACGACGTGTTCACGATCGTCATCCACGCGAGTGTGCCCGCGGGCGTGACCGCGATCTCTTGAACGGAACCGGCGCTCGTGCCGGCGAGGAGCGTGCTGACCGTCGGCGATGCGAATGGACTGCTAACGGCATAGAGCGAGCTGTACGGAGAGCCAAATGGGGTTCCGACGATAAGAATATCGCCGGCGAGCGGCCCGTTACTCACCGCTTCGATATCGGAGATCGTCGAAAGAGTGGGCGTGACGAACACACTCGAAACCGGAATACTGTGCTCTTGCGCACCGGTCGCAGCGGAATACTCCTCAAGGTAGCTAGTGTACGAATCGTACAACCAAATATTCCCTGCGGAATCCGCGGAGAGATCGATCGCCGAGGCACCGGCTATGGGCGGGCTCGCGGCAAGCTGCGTTCCCGAGGGAACGAGCCCTTGGCTTCCCGTCGGAGCGCCGTACTCGACGACCTGATTCGTCGTGCTGCTGGCAACCCAAATATTCCCCGACGAATCCACGACCGATCCCCAAAAATCCAGCGCCGCTGCGCCGCTACCGATGAGCGAATCGATCGGGGTGGAGAGACGTCCCACTCCCGTTCCGGTAAAGGGCGGTGCGTAGGGGGCGGCGCCCGAGGTTGGTTGCAATGCGAAGCCCGCCAACCCATCGATCGGGCCGGCATTTGTATAGCTTCCCCACCACTCTTGCACCGGTTGAACGAGAAGAACGGCGCTGCTTGGGCCGAGCCCCGAACCACTTGGCGGCGTTGCCGTCGCGGTCAGCAAGAGCGGCGAACTATTCCACGCGACGACTTGTACCGTAAATTCATTTGGGTTGGCGGTATTCGGCGTTACCGCCGTGTCGTGCGCGCTATCGGGTGCGATCGAGACGATTGGAGCGCCCTGGCCGATAATGATATTGCCGGCAGCATCGACCGGTTCGACGAGAAAATCAATCGGCGACATGCCGACGATATCGTAGGTCGTTCCGTCCGCTGCAACGTGCGTTTGCGAGGGCAGCGGCGTCATACTGAGCCCGGCGGGAATGGCGTCGAGCGATGCGCTGATCGATGCGGCGCTGCCGAGGTTGGCCGAGGTCCCCGCAATGACGACCTCGCTCGGCAGAGTCGTTTGCGAGAGCTCGCTGGTTGCAGCGAACGTGCCCGACGTAGGCGGCGCGGCCCAGGTGGTAATGCCGACGGTGTAGGTGCCCGGTGCGAGCGAAACCGCGACGGAACAGAATCGGTAGCCGTTGCTCTGTAGCGCGCAGACCGTCGGTGATGATACGGCGAAATTCACCTGCGGCGCATCGAGTTGCGACTGCGTGAACGTTTGATTCGCTCCGGAGAGATAGCTGATGCCGATGTATTGCGTGTCGGGCGAGACGTACTTCGGCGAGCGACGGTTCGCTTGCAGCGACGGACTCGGCACGTGCAACGCGAGCGAGAGCGTGCCGTTCCCGCCGACGCTCGGCAGCGCATGCGACGGCATGCCCGCTCCCGCACCGCCGCCGCCGCAACCGGCGAGCAGCGCAAATGCGAGCCCCGATGCCGCAAGTTCGCGGCGAAGCGATTGGAGATGCTTGAGAATGTTGCGTCGGATCCGTCTCATTGCAGGACCACCTCGCCGATCTTGAGCGTAGATGCTTCGGTAAACCAGAGATTGCCGTCGGGGCCGACGATGATGTCGAACGGATTGGCCGCTGCGGTGGGAATTGCGAACGCGGTCGCTGCACCCGACGTCGTCACGCGATCGATCGAGTTATTCGCCGGGTCGGTGACCCAGAGATTTCCGTCGGGGCCGGCGATTGCTGCATAGTGCTCGACCAAAAAGGTGAGCGGCGTTCCCGCGATCGCTGGGAGGGGATATTCGCCGAGGATGCAGTTTCCCGACGAAATCGCGGCGATGTATCGGCGATCGGCCTCTACGACCCAGAGGTTGCCGTCGCTACCGAGTGCGAGCCCGTCGAGGACGATCGTTCCGGTATCGGTGGAATGTTGCGAGGTGTTCGTGCAGTAGGTGAGCGTTTTGAAGTCGGTCGGTAAAACGATCGATCCACCGCTGGGAGGGAGGACGGATTCGAGCCCGGGGTCTCCCGTGCCGCCGAGCGTCCCCGTCGCCGTCGGTTCGCCCGAGAAACCGATGGTCGCTTGCGAGAGATTTGAGAACACCCCATTTAAAGCGTTCCACGTCGAGCCGATCGGTTGCAGAATTTGCGGGGTTCCGCCAACCTCGAAGTTTATGAGGCCGAACGAGCTCGCAACGAAGGGGCCGGGTTGCGCGAGTGTCGCTCCGACCTGCGTCGCCGTGCACGACCCGCCCGAGCATGAAGTGCTATATACGGCGTTCGAGTTGTCGTCATCGAACATCAGGGCTCCGTTCGCTGCGGTGATATAGAGCGGGTAGGGGCTACTGTAACCGGTGATGCTCGACGACACGATTCCGCAGCTCGTCGCGTTTCCGGGAATGCAGGCGCTCGGCGCGAAGCTGCCGATGCCGCCGATCGCGCCTTCGGTAAAATACATATGCGTGCCGTTCGGGCCGGTGCTCAATCCCAGCAACATGTCGCCGAGCCCCGTCGGTGGTGTCGTAAAAACGGTGTACTCGGCGACGGTGTGCGGCGGTACGCTGATGCCGCCGCCGCTCTGCGGCGTGACGTCGAAGGGTTGTTTGATGTTGACACCGTTCGCGTCGGAGATCGCGAGCGATCCGCCGGTGCCGAGCCCCGATGGTGCGACGTCGAACGCAACGCTTCCCGAACTCGTCGTACAGGAGAGCGTCGTTGCACCGCTCGGCGGCGGCGTTGCCGGCGCGCATGCGGCTTGCAGGGTGCCGCCGCTTGATGCCGCGGTAGCCGCGAAATTCGCCCCGGCGACGCCTGCTTCGGTGGCGGTGACGGTAAAGGGAATCCCGACCGTCGCGTTCGCAAGCGCTATCGATGTCGCGACCTGCAGCGGGGCGATCGCAATGGTCGTCGCGCTGCTTCCGCTGCCGATTTTCAGCGCTCCCGAGGTCGGCGTGCCCGCTCCGTAAAACGACGCGCCGCTGTAGTGCAACGTGACCGTGGTAGGAACGGCGATAACGTTCGCACCGCTCACGTTGGCGCTCGGGCTTGCGGAATAGGAGAGCGTGCCGCTGCTGGGATCGGTGAGCGCGATGGGAATCGGCGACGCGAGTGGCCCGACGATCGTACTTCCGGAGGCATCGGCGGCGCTGATGACGAGCGTCAGCGTGCGTGCGGCGCCGTCGGCCGGCGGAATCCAGGTGCTCTGCGTCGCGTTGAATGCAGAACCGTCGGGCTGCACGCCGGTGGCGGGGGTCGCGATGTTCGCCGCCGTGGTAACTCCGCCGAGTACGAGCGGCGTCGTGACCGTGGTGGTGCCGGTTGGATTCACCGCGACGGTGATGCTGCCCGACGAGAGCAGGGTCCCGCTGCTGTCGTAGGCTTGAATCAGGAAGGTATCGTTTCCGGCGAGCGCGCCGACCGTCGCGGTGCAGCTGAAGCCGCCGCTGACGACGGCGGTGCAACTGCCCTGCCCCGGTGCGACCGCGATCGTCGTCGGTGGGATTGCGGGGCTCGGCGGCACGCCGTTGACGGCGGTGATGGTGATGGTGACCGAGGTGGTGTTCGGCGAGAGGTATTTCGGCGAGCGAGCGCCGCTCGCCGTCGAGGGAGCGGGGAAGCGGAAGGTCATCGCGGCGCTCGGGTGCGTGCTGCCGCTGCTCGGGCTATTGGCCGGGGGTAGCGAATTGCTCGCACCGCCGCCGCAGCCGGCGAGCGCCGTAGCAGCGGCAAAAAATAGTAGTACGAACGCAGAGCGCATAGAACGTCCTCCCCGGCCTCGAGAACCTTCGTCCTTTCGAGGCGCGCCCCTACTGGTTGTTAGCTCCGCCTGCGTCGCGCGTGCGCCGCACGAAAGATCCCGTCGAGCGACGCACCGTAGGAACGAATGGCGCGGGTATCGCGGTCGCGCCATGGAGCGGCGATTTCGGCGGCGCTACGGCTATCGGGGATGGCGGAAAAGCGCCCCTCGACGATCCGTCCGGGCGGCTTATACGGCAGAAAGGCGAGCCCGCTCTCCGGCTCGAGGTGTGAAACCGGCGCACCGGTATCGACGGCGAGCCTCGCACCGACGGCGCGCGCGCGGCGACAGAATTCGAAATCCTCGCCGTATCGTGCGTCCTGCGGCAGAGCGAAGGGATCGGCGCCGAGCCGTTCGAGGAGCGTGGTGCGCATCAGCACGCAGTGGAACGCGCAGGCGTCGACCGGAACGACGTCGCCGATCGCATAGCGCGGCGCCCATTCGGGGATCGCGAACGGTGCCGACGTGTTTCGTTCGACGAGAGCGACGTAGCGCTCGCCGTGCAGGCCGAACGCATTCGGAGAGCAGAACGGCCGGCGATCGCACGCGAATGCCGCGAGCATCTCGAGATCGCGGCGTTCGGGCATCGTTGCGAGGAGTCGCTCGATGCTCCCGGGTTCGGGGTAGGCGTCGTCGTCGAGCCAGAGCGCCAACTCTGTGCCGCTCGCGAACGCGTGCCTCGCAAGTTCGTTGCGCGCCTCGACGACGGGTTTCCCGACGACGTTCAGGAGCGCGTAGTCGACCTCGTCGAGATGCTGCGCGAGCATTTCGTGGAACGCTTCCGGGAGTTCCGTACGCGACGGAACACAGAGCGCGAGCTTCACGCCGCGGTCATTCCGAGTAGCGCGCCGTTGTCATCCCGAGTAGCGCATCTCTGTCACCCCGAGTAGCCGCCCTTCGACTCGCTCCGCTCGCTCAGGACAGGCTCGGCGGCGTATCGAGGGGTTTTCGCGGCGCGCGCCTCGATACGGGCGCTAAAGCGCCCTACTCGGCGTGACAAACCGCTACTCGGCGTGACAAACCGCTACTCGGCGTGACAATGTTAGATGCTGGCGGGTTCGTGTTCGGCGGACGTAGGAATGGCGATCTCGCTGCCTTCCCGGCGATGCATGCGCGGCTCGATATGCGTTGCAACCCAGAGATAGAGCGTCGGAATCACGAGCAACGAGAGCGTCGTGGAGACGAGCAGCCCGCCGATAACGACGGTGCCGAGCGGCGCTTGCGTCTGGCTACCCTGTTCGATGCCGATCGCAATCGGCAGCATGCCGCCGACGGTCGCGAGCGTCGTCATCACGATTGGCCGCAAGCGGAGCGGCGCCGCCTGCAGCACGGCGTCGCGCGCGCTCAATCCGCGCGAGCGCAGGCGATTCGTAAACTCGACGACGAGAATCGCGTTCTTTACCACGATGCCGACGAGCATCAAGACGCCGATGAACGCGGTGAGGCCGAAGGAGCGATGCGTCACTAAGAGCGCGAGCACGACGCCGATGCTCGCGAGCGGCACCGCGATCATAATCACCAATGGATGCAGCAACGATTCGAATTGCGCCGCTAGCAGCATATAGACGAGAAGAATGGCGAGCGCGACGATGAGCCCGAGGCTCGAGAATGTGTTCGCCTGGTCGGTCACCGATTGTCCGAACTGCCAGCTATATCCCGGCGGCAGGGTAATGTGCGACATCGCGGCGGTCGCTTCGTCGACGACTTGGCCGAGCGGCGCATTCAGCAACGTCGCGGTGACATCCATCTCGCGTTGCTTGTTCTGGCGCGTGATCTCCGATGGCCCGACGCCGAAGGTGAGGTTCGCGAGTTCGCCGAGCGGCATCGTCGGCAGCGTCGTTTGGCTCAGCGGTGCACTCGGCGTCACGCTCTGCGAGAGCGCGCTCGATGTCGTCGCGAGCGGCACGCCGAGCATCGCGATCGCCGCCTCGCTGCGCCGTTGCGTGGGCGGCAACTGCACGACGATGGGATACTGCGTGCCGTCGATCTGCAGATACGAAGCGATGCTGCCTGCCGTGGCGGTGTCGATCGTCTGCGAGATCGCGGCGGTCGAGACGCCGAGCCGTGCGGCGGTGGTGCGCTTGATGTTGACGTCGAGTTCGGGCTGCGTTGCGGTGATCCCGAGATCGGGGCGCGAGATGCCGCGAATGCCCTCCATAGCGGGCAGCACCTGGTCCTTGGCGATCGAGTAGAGCTTCGTAAAACTCGGACCGTAGATTTGAATATCGAGATCGCTCTGTCCGCGCGAGATGATATTGGAGACGATATCGACGGTGTGCCCGAAGGAGAGCAGGCCCGGAATATTCGCGAGTTTTTTCTGCCATTGCGCGACATACGCCGCCGCTGCATCGCCGACGACGTTGGATTTCAGCGTCACCGAGAGCGTCGCTTGATTGGTGACCGGGAGCGCGTTGAAGAGCCCCTGCGTGCCGACGATAATGCCGACGTTCTGTACGCGCGGATCGCGCAGCATCGCGTTCTCGATCTTCCGCACCTCGGCGTTGGTGATCGCGAGCGCGGTGCCGTTGGGCGTGCGCAAGAAGAAGCGAACGTAGCGGGAGTTCGAGGGCGGGAACGTTTCGGTGGGAATGAGGCCGAGCTTCACCACGCCCAGCGTTGCGACGACGAGCAACAGCGCGAGCCCGGCGACGAGGCGGGGGCGATCGACGGCGTGAGCGAGCAGCGAGCGATAGGTGCGCTCGAAGCGCGCATACTGCGTTTCGAAGCGTGCGGCGAAGCGCTTGAACGGATCGCGCGAGACTTTGCCGTTGCCCGCGCCGTTCGCACCGGCGCCCTCACCGTGCGCGGCGAGATCGTTTCCGGCGAGCGAACTCAGCATCGGCACCTGCGTGACGGCGACGAGCAGCGAGAGCGCGACCGCCATCATCACCATCACCGCAAAGGGCGTGAAGATGAGCCCTTGCAAGCCCGGTATCAGCACGAGTGGGACGAAGACGGTAATCACCGTAATCGACGATGCGATCACGGCGCTCAGGATCTCCCCGGTCGCATCGATCGAGGCCGTCTTCGAATCTTTGCCCATCGCGCGATGGCGCGCGATATTTTCGATGACGACGATGGCGTCGTCGACGATGAGCCCGACCGCGAGCGCGAGCCCGCCGAGCGTCATCACGTTGAGCGAATAGCCGAAGACGTAAGCGCCGAAGAGCGTGCCGAGCACGCTGATCGGCAGCGAGACCGCGACCACCAACGTCGAGCGCCACGAATGGAGGAAGAGGAAGATGACGAGCACCGCGAGGATCGCACCGTAGATCGCCGTGTGTTCGAGTGCGTTCACCGCTTGCAGAATGAAGGTGCGCTGCCCGAAGACGATGCCGATATGCATGCCGGGATAGCGCTTTTCGAGCTGCGCGATTTTGCCGTAGATCCCGGCGGCGGTCGCGACGATATTGGCGTCGGGTTGGGCGTTGATGGTGATGCCGAGCGCGGGCTTGCCGTCGAGCCGTTCGAAGCTGCGTTGCTCTTCGATCGCGTCTTTGACGCTCGCGACATCGTGCAGGTAGATCGGCACGCCGTTTTTGGTGGCAACGACGATATCGCCGATCTGCGCGGCGTCTTTGAAGAGCGCGTTCGTGCGAACTTGGTATTCGTTGGTGCCGACGCGGATGATGCCGGCGGGGAGATTGACGTTCTCTTGCCCGATGCGCGTGACGATTTGGTCGAGCGTGAGCCCGTTCGCTGCGAGCGTGCTCGCGTCGGGCTCTACCATCACCGCGCGCTGCTGATCGACGCCGATGCTCACCTGTGCGACGCCGTTGACGGCGGAGAATTCGTCGGCGATCTGATTGGTGAAGAGCGAGCCGAGATCGCGCAGCGAGTAATTCGGATCGGTGACGTAGCCGCGGATTACGGGCAGCGAGTTCGCGTCGAATTTAAAGATCTGCGGCTGCTGGAGGGTTGGATCGTTGGGGAGCTGGTTGCGGATGCGATCGATCTGCTGTTGCACGTCGACCGCGGCGGTATCGAGATTGGTGCCGTAGTGGAAGGTGGCGCGGACCTGGCTCTGCCCTTGCTCGCTGGTGGAATTGAGCATCTCGATGCCGTTGACGCGGCTGACGGCGTTTTCGATCGGCCGGGTGACCAGCGATTCGATCTGGTAGGGGCCGACGTTGGGGTAGTTGACGGTGACGGTGATCACCGGGGGCGAGAAGCTGGGCAGCAAGGCGACGGGGAGCCGCGGGATGGCGAAGATGCCCAGCACGACGAACGCCAAAGCGATCATCGAGACGGCGACGCGGCGGTTGACGGCGAAACGAGCTACACCCACAGCCACCAAGTTTCGCTCCTCAGCCTGGATGGGCCCTGAGGGAAATCCGGCCGAGCCCTTGACGGTGGGAGGCTTTCGCGTGATAGACTCTTGGGGTTGTCCGGCGGTGCCCTGAGGCGCCGCTCCACTGCTCGCCGCCTCGATGCGGGGGGCCACCATGCGACGGGCGCTCGCCTGCCGAGGTGTCCGAAGAAGGAAAAAATGAACGACTACGAAGTGACTTACATCTTACGTCCCACCCTCGAAGAGGCCGATGTCGACGCACGCGCGGAAGCAATCGCGGAGATTATCAAGGGACAGGGCGGCGAAATCGTCGCTACCGAAAAGCTCGGAAAGAAGCGCCTCGCCTACGAGATCGACGATCTCCGCGAAGGCTCGTACGTGACGATGCAGTTCCGCTCGACCGCGCCTGCCTCGCACGAACTCGAGCGCCAGCTCGGTCTCCATGAGGATGTGATGCGCGCCCTGGTGGTTCGTCTCGATAAGCGTATGCTCGCGGCGATGGCCGCGATGGCCGCACGCGCCGCCGCCCCCCAGACCACCGAATACCCGAGCGACCGCAACTAAGCGTTCCATAGTGCCAGGCACCTGGCACAGGAGCGCGAGAGAATCGCTCGTACACGTTGACTCGGGGCGCGCTGCGCTTCGAGAAGGGGAGATGCATCATGGCTGGTTCGTATAATCGCGTCATTCTCGTCGGGAACCTGACCCGCGATCCCGAGCAGCGCGCGCTGCAGGGCGGGAAAAGCGTGACGAAATTTTCGTTGGCGGTGAATAACCCGCGCAACAAAGAGGAAGTCACCTTCGTCGATATCGTCGCATGGGATCGCCTCGGCGAGACCTGCAACACCTACCTCAAGAAGGGCAGCAACTGCCTGGTTGAGGGGCGGCTCGTCGTGCGTTCGTACGACGACAAGGACGGCGTGAAACGCAAAGCCGTCGAAGTGGTGATCGACAACATGCAGATGCTCGGCTCGCGCCCGCAAGGCGGAGGCGATGAGTCGCACGACGGCGGCGGTTATTCGCGCCCGGCTGCAAATGCGGCGCCCGCGAGCAACTTCGCGCACGAGGATCTCGACGACGAAATTCCGTTTTGAAATGCAGCCAGGGCATTAACTTAACTGATGGGCTCGGCTGCGGCTGGGAAATTATTTTGAATAAGGGCTAATCCGCCGCGAATGGCTCCATTTCGCTGCGGAGGATTCAGTCGAAATACGTAACCCATAGGGACGCTCGTCCTCCACGCGCGGGGTAACCGTCGACATGCCAAGAGTTCCACGAACTCGTAACGCCACTACGGGCGAGATTGAGCGTAGCCTCCGTGATGCTGGCGACCACCTCGGCGCAATGATTACGTACGAGGCTGAAGCTGCATCATGCGTTGCGGGCCCTACGCAGGATCTAGCTGGCAACAGCGAAGCCCACCGCAAGTTCGTACGCGAGTTTCGCGCGTTCCTTGGGGCGGCAACGACAGCGTGGAACTACATGAATCAAGGATCCAATGCGACCGGCTCGCGCGCATGGCTCGATCACCGCCTGTCCTCCAACCTCTGCGTATTCCACCGTGCACTGGAAAATCAGGCCTCTCACGACTATACCATTAAGCCCGGTGTACGGCAGCGAGTCAGCTACACCGCCGAACCCGGCACGCCCATGATTCGAAGCGGTGTTGGCCCGCTGCCAGCGGAGATGAAGATCACCGGGTTCCTCGGCCTTTCATATCATCACAATTCTCAGAATCTTGAACCCGATGTCGCGCCCCTTTGCGTGAGTGTCCAAAAGAACCATCCTGGGGAGACGATCGTGCAGCTTGCGGCACGTTACCTCGATATCTTACAGAGAACGTTCCGCGCAGGCGAGCGGAGGGGGAAATTCGACAATACGCCACCCTCGGAGAAATTGGCGTCGCCGAAGGTTCTCAATGCCAAGTTGTCGGCCGAGTAACTCAAAGTTGGTAACGCGTATCAGAGCCTAGATAGAGTCTCGAATCTTCGTCCGGCGGAATGTGTCAATGGGTTTGAGACCACCGGAAGTTGAAAAATACTACGCGGTCTCTGGCCGGTTGATGTAGACGACGGGTTGGATCGCGGGCGGCTCCGGTGTGCCGTGGACGAAACGTTCGGGATGTGCCTCCCACGCGTTGCGCAGAACGGTGCGGCGCGCGCTCGTCCGATCCTCGACCCGACCGTGATGAACGTCGCTCGGTGTGAGAAGCGCAAGACCGCTATGCCGATGCTGCTGGTTGTAGCAGGGGAAGAAGGCGCGGCAGAACTCACGCGCCTGCTCGATACTCCCGAAGAACGGCGGGAATCCCGACCCGTATTTCAGGGTTTTGAACTGCGCTTCGCTAAACGGGTTGTCGTTGGAGACGTGCGGTCGCGATCGGCTCTTCGTCACGCCGAGATCGGCGTAGAACTGGGCGAGCGTTTTCGACGTCATCGATGGTCCGCCGTCCGCGTGAATCGTCAAGCGTGTCGGATCGACGCCTTCCCGCGCGATCGCCGTCGCGATGAGCTCCTTGGCACGCGTTGCGCTCTCGCGCCGTTCGAGGCGCCAGGCGACGACGTAACGACTGAAAATATCGAGCACGACGTAGAGGTAGTAGTACGTCCACTTCGCAGGGCCGAGCAGCTTGGTTATATCCCAGCTCCACACGTCGCCTGGTTTGGCCGCGACGAGTTCGGGTTTCACACGGGCAGGATGGGTTGCTTGGCGACGGCGCTCGCGCATTTCACCCGCGGCATGCAGCACGCGATACCACGTCGAGATCGAGGCGCGATAGCAGCCTTCATCGAGCAGCGTCCCGTAGCTCTGCCGCACGCTGGCATCGGCGAAGCGCTCGGAGTGCGCCGTATCGAGCAGCGTCTGGCGCTCGGCGTCGCTCAAGCGGCGCGGCGACCGACGAAGACGCTGCAACGGCGGCGTCGACACGGATGCGGCACGTCGATACATGGTTGCACGCGATATCCTCGGCACGGTGCATGCTGCTCGACCACCGATAGCATCAGCGAGTTCCCTCACGACGGGTTCGACCGCTCCTCGTCCGCGGTGCTCTCGCCGGCGATCATCTGCAAGAGCGCGTGCGCTTTTTTTACCGCGGCCAGCGTATGTTCGGCCTTCGCCAGTTTGCGCTCGAGCCGCTGGTTCTCTTTGCGTAGCCGGGCGTTTTCGGCGGCCTCGGGGTTGGCGGGCCGCCCGCGTTTGGCGGGCGATGGGCTAACCTGCTTGCGCCAGTTCGAGAGCAGCGAGCTGTAGACGCCTTCGCGGCGCATCAGCGCGGCTCGTTCCAGCGGCGTCGTCGCGGCGTCGTATTCAGCGAGAAGACGAGCCTACGTCTCGGCCGTAAACGACCGCAGCTTCTTGCGCGGACGGCCTTCAGTATCGGATTTCATAGATGGGGTCAACCTTTATCGCCCTCATGAGTTTCTCCGGCTGCCTGGTCTCACCATAGACACCGAGGGTCAACCCATCGAGGAACAAATTGGGCCAGGAGACTGTCGATCTCGAGCAAGAGCGCAGGTTGTATCTCCAGTGGCCAGAGCAACGGACGATGCAGGCGTACGCCGCCGCATACGAGACCTAGGCAATGAGGAACGTCCGAGGGTGGACCGTCTTTCGGACAGTATGAGAGGTGCTGGAACGCAACGGCCTTTCACCCGAGAATGGCGACCTCGGGTGGCTCAACATCGCGAAGGTCCCCGACAACGACATGTCGGCGATCACCGAGCAGATAGTCACCCGCGATTTTCCATGGCTGACGCGTCAGCTGCGGATGATGGGACCGGAGATCTTTGTCGTCCTCGGGTCGAACGCGAGCCGGTACGGTTTCATCGCTAGCTATCTCCATCGGACATACCCGAATCGTGTTGGTATCCGAGGTCAACGAGGAGACGGCGAGTCGGTGGACGCCATCGCAGAGCGCCTTAGCGCTTGGCTTTCACATAATGGCTAGCACGCCAAAGAGGCATCCAGATCAGCGAGAGCATTACTACCGGAATGTTGAGCGATAGCCCTCGCCCCTTCAACGAGCGCGGCTTCGAACCGCTGATAGTCCGGTGGGTGCGTCCCGTATAGTCCATCGATCGTCACTACGGTGTGCCACGAAACAAAATCACGGATGCGCTCGTGTTTGCCAAGGCCATAGGCCGTCTGCAAAACTTCGATACTCCGAATCGCACGACGCTCGTCGTTGCTTTCCGCATCTTTCAAATCACGATACGGAAACGGGTAGTCCTCCCATCCCGAAACGTGGCGAACGCAGTTCGTCGTTGCGCGGAGGAGCGACGTGAGATGAACGCCGCGATAAATAGGACCATAACTGTCGAGCCCGATCTTCTTTTTCAAGACCCGCTGACCGAATCGCTGAAGCAGATCGTCGGCGAACAACACGACGATCGTCGCTTGCATGTCGCAGTGCAAATCTTCCGCGATGGCGTCTGCATATAACACCTCGGCATCGATGCCTGACCGTTCAATGTTCGCAAACGACGCGCCAAAGAGCGCGGGAACAGCCGGTTCTCGCATCGTCTCCCACCGATACAAGTCCATAGCCTCGTTAGAGGCGTCCGACGCTGTGAACGCAGCATAAAACGCGCGCTCTATAGCCGGCCGCAGGCGCCGCAAGGCCGCCTCAAAGGCAGTGTACGGATCATGGAGTTCTAGCCGAACAAAGCGCGACAACGCTACCTCTTTAGAGAACCACGGTCCGTATTAGCAGCTTCCCCGACGCCGGATTTGACCTTCCTGGCTTCTTCTTAGCAATGTCTCGGCGAATGAGATCCGCGACGTACTTACTCTTGCTTTCAGCCAGTTTAGCATCGAGCGTCTCGTGAAACCGCCAGTTGTTATCCACGGCACGTAGGACATCTGGAGGCAACGTATACGTGGCCTTCCTGTGGAATCCCGACTCCAAGTCTAGCTCCTCCTTGGAAGAGCTGCGTGGCTTCATTTCGGCAGAATTTTCCGGCTAATCGCGTCGTATCGGTAGTTGATGATTGTACGATCAAGGATTAGTTTTACGGCTTCTTCAACGAGATCAAGCGGCACGACAAACCACTCCTTTGGAACAACCCTCTTGCCAAGCACCACTTCAACCTGGAGGTTGGCATGCGCGAAGAACTGATGGAGTAGTTGTTCTAGCTTCCGCGCGTTAAAGTTCGTATCGAAGGTGGCGCGTAGCTGCACCTTGGAGCACAAGAACGTCGGGTCTTTTTCCACATCCGCAAGACGTTTATTGACATCTTGAGTGGTGAAACCAATTTTGTAGAGCCTGCCCTTCAATGCCACAATGTTCGGATCTGAAGAGAGGCTCTCGACGATGTATACCGTGCCCTTAACCTCACCGAACTCGTCTTGCTCGCCCTCCCCGGTGAAAAGCGGCCCTGACACGTGTCCTTCCCCACCAAAAAGCGGACCGCTTACGGTGGGTGTCGCTTGCAGTATCTGGCGGCCATTCTCGTCTTCGTAGAACGCACGGGCAAACGACCGCCAGAGGTAATTGCTCTCCGTGCCGTTGTCGAAGATAACGCGAATGCGGCCGTTGTAATCCTTACCTCGCCGCTCGCGTTCGTCGACCGCCGCGACGTATGAAATAATGCCGCCGAGGATGAACGCCGCGCCGGGCTTAATGGTAGCCTCCCCTTCGAAACGTTTCGTGTAACGGCGACCAGCCTTAAGGTCCTCCTTGATTTCTGCAAATATCGGTGCGAAGCGGTCGAACTCAGGACAAGGCCGACGCCTGGCAACCTCATCGGGCGAGGCGATGTTCGTTCTCGGATCGGTTACATGCCTGAGATTGAAGATTCTGTCAGACGGCCCCGACAGCAACGCATCTCCAGATGCGAGAATCTCATCCATCGTTGTTGGAACCGGCGCTGCGGCCGCGGCTGGTCCTAACAGGCCGTGCCGGTCAAAAGGCGCGAGAAGATCGCGATACGTTTCGTCCGCGCGGAATGCTTCGAGATTGCCTTCGAGAGTGTATTCTTGAAGGCTCGGATCTCGACCATCCTCAGCGCTCCCCGGAATACAGGCGTGTTCATCGATGAAGGCATTTATCGCCTCGAACTGCCCGATGATAATTTCCTCTTCAGACGAGCGGGCAACGCTAGACGGCTTCTTTGTAAGGAGCCCGAGTGTATCTTCCTCGGCAAGGATGTCCGCGAAGCGAGACGGCCTTTCGTTCATTAGCCCGCTGCCCGCTCGTTCTCGCGCCTGGCGTTACGAATAATGGAAAGCGCCTGTGCGAGACGCTGCTCGCGCGGATCCTGCGCATTGAGATTCGGTTCGTGCCCGCGGTTCTGAACGAAGGCCTTGACGCTCGGCCAAAGCATAGCTGCCTCATCGTCGCTCATAGGGAGGCGAGACGCGACGACGCTACCATGAATGGTTCGAAGAATGCCCTCATCGAGGTTTTTCGAGAGAATCTCATACGCGTGCTGAAACGGATTAATGCTATCGATAAGATCAATAGAAAGACTGTTGAGATCAACGAACTTTCGAGCGAGCTTTATAAGCACGTTCTCGCCCTCCTGTTTGATTTCAAGTTCGCCGTTCGTCTCGGGGTTAGGGCCACCGGGCTCCGGAGATACAGCGTTCTTGAAGTTAAGGTCGAGAAGGACCGCATGACGCACTTCGTTGACTTCCGACTCATTCAAATCGGGATAGCGCTTAGCGATCACGCGCGGAATGATCTGCGTGTTAATCTCCGCCGGCGTAAACGTATCCGGGTGAATTGTCACCAACCTAATGAGTGGGTCTTGAATGATGTCAACCTTTAATTCATCGAGTTGTTCCTCGACAATCTGCTTAACGCGATCCGTGGACGGCTCCTGAAGGCCCTTAATGAAAATCGGCACGCTCGGAGACGACGGAGCCTCCACCGGCGAGTCAGGCAGCTTCGTCTTAAAGTTGAAGTTCGGCGCTAGCACCTGCTCCATAATCAGTGACACAGAGATCGCCTTAAGCATGTTGTTAACGGCTTCGGTGACAGCGGTCTTTTCGTCAAGCGGCTCTGCGACAAGGTTCGTGAACTGCGCGTGCGTCTTGCCTTCAGCGTCGCGGGTCGCACGTCCGATGATCTGAATTACCTCAGTCATGGAATTGCGGTATCCAACCGTAAGAACGTGCTCGCACCAAATCCAATCGAAACCTTCCTTAGCCATACCGAGCGCAATGATGATGTCTAAGTCATCGCGCTTCTCTACATGGCGAAGACTCGCGAGCACCGTTTCTCGGTAAGGGCTGTCGTCAACGAGGTCCGCGATTTTTAAGACACTGCCGTCGGCGCGACTGATATGGTAGAAGCCCGTAGCCGTGTCTCGTACCATGCGGCTCGTGTCTCCATCGGCAATAAACTCTAACAAGTCGTCAACTTGTTCATTCTTTCCCTTTGGCGATTCTATCGAGTTGACACTGGGAATGTGAATAATCGTTTTCTTGGAAAGGTCGAGGACCTCTTCGACTGCCGTTATGTACGACTTGTCGTAGAAATGATAGCCAATTCCAAGATTTTTGAGGTATCGATAAGACGCAAGCTGCTCGTAGTACGTGTACGTCACTCGGGTAAACTTATCTTCATCTTCACGACGGAGCACTGGCATCGTATCGCCACGGAAGTAGGAGCCAGTCATTGCGATAACATGCGTCTTGCCGTTAGCAATGAGGCCGCGCACAAGTTCACCTAACTTCGATTCTACATCGGCCGACGTATGGTGAAATTCGTCTATTGCTACGACGCAGTCCACGAACGCGTCAGGGCCAAGTTTTTCGTATGCGAAGCGCAGCGTCGCATGAGTGCAGACCAGCACAGATTCATCGGATGCCAGGAATTCCGCAACCGCGGCCGTCTTCTGTCCGCCACCTGCAATCGTAAGATTGTACTTAGGGGTGACGAGCCAGTCGGCAAAGAACCCGCTTGCCTTTAGCGGCGTGGTCTTGAACGAATTGCCGATCGAACGCTCCGGTACAGCAACGATGATCCTCTTAAGCCCTTGATTGACGACCTTATCCAGCCCAATATACATGAGGGCACGGGATTTGCCGGAAGCCGGCGGAGCTTTGATGAGCAAGTATTGGGCGTTACGTGCGTCAAAGGCGCGCTCTTGCATTTCGCGCATGCCCATTTCGTTGATTGTAGCATTGCGCGTACCGCATACGTGATTTATCAGATTTGGCATCAGGCTGTAGCTTTCTCTCAAGCGCCTTCGTTAAAGAGCGTGTTCCTATTTTCCACGGAACGTCTCATTCGCGCGTACATCGAAAACAGAGATTCCAACCGGTGTGTGTCGTCCTTATATGTTCTACCGTAGACAGTTTTCTCCAAGTACTCATCTAACTCTTGATGGACTTCCCGGAGATCTTCTGGCATGGTCTCGGGGTTGTACAGCCAGGCTAACGACTTCCCAACATGCTTCGCTCTTGCTTGGATGATCCGCTTGGAGTACTCCGTTAGTGTACGTTTCTGTTCGGAGGAAAGTTTAGGAACGGGGAATGTGTTGTAAACGAAGTTGCTTGAGTAGCGGAGGCGGTCTTCGAGCTTACCGCCGATTGCGTGCGCCCATACGCGGTGCATGCGAGAGGATAACAAAGCGAACAGATAAGCGGGCGGAGAATATACGACAATCAAAGCGTGGCTTACGATGTCTGAAGGGTTTATCGGCGCAACTTGAAGATATGGCCGGCGCTCCGATGAAACTCCGGGGATAACCAGTGCCGCCTCTTCTTTGTGCGAATTTCTCGCGTACTTGTGAGGGGTAGCGGCAACCTTCTTTTTATCTTGGCCACCCTTTTCGCGGTTCTTTCGCGTTCTGGCAAGACGGTCTGCTATTGGCGGTACAGCCACAGCGCCTGCAAGCTGGTCTTCGGAGATCCAGAGCGTGTATCGCTCCCCGCCATACAAGATATCTTCGGCGCTAAAAAATGGACGTATCAGCGCCTGGGCCTCAGGGTAGACATCGAGCAATCGCTGTTTTTCCGCGGCAGAGAAGATGAGGTTACCACCATCTTTTGGTTGACTTCCCGCCGCAGCGTCGGGAAAGCCATTAAGGGTTTCACCTGTTGAATAGACGATTAGGCTTTCTTCCCCTGGCGCTAGATACGCATTTATGGACGCCGTGGCGCGTCGATATTCCTCGGTATAAATCGTACGCTGCTTCGTACTATCGGTGCCGAGACCGACGATTACGCAGGCAACGCCCGCATTATTGCTTGCACTGTTCTCCCATTTAAAAGACGTATGTGCAAACAAGATATGGATCCCACGAGAAAACACGTACGGCCAGAGAAACGAAACTTGTTCGCCTTGACATATCGAATTTGTGGCAACGAGCGCTCCCGAGGTTCGCGGAGCCGCGACAATATAATCTGTCAGCTTAACGAACCAGCAAGCGACATAATCGATGTTCGTGTCGCCATTGAGTACGCGCTCAAAGATGGCTTTGACCTCGGCGCGTTGCTCCGGCGATTGATTTTTTGCGCCTAAATACGGTGGATTCCCGCAAACAAAGGTCTCATGCTTTTCACTAGGCGGGCAAATCCTGAGCCAGTCCTCGGTAGTTGCATTTGTACGATGAATGGTCGATATTTTAGCCAGGGGAAGTGTCGGCGGAGCAGACCCGAACGTATCTTTAAATTTTGAGTTCGTTTGGTGCTCAGCGATCCAAAGCGATAGTTTCGCCGTCTCGCATGCGAAGTCTACGACATCCATTCCGTAAAAGTGTTGAAGTGCGATCCTGGATAACCTCAGTGGTGCCTGAGTGGTGATTTCCCGGAGGCGCAATAGGATGCGGGTCTCAAGTTCTCTCAATTGCTTGTAGGCGACGATAAGAAAGTTTCCCGAACCACATGCCGGGTCAAAAACTCTGATCGATGCTAGGCGGCCAAGTAAAGCCTCAAGCTTCGGCACATTCGTGCCGGCTTTTTCGAAAGCGTCATTTAACTCATCGAGAAATAACGGCCTTAGCGCCTTCATGATGTTCGGCAGGCTCGTGTAATGCATGCCAAGATCGCTGCGTGTGCCATCCTGAGCGATTGTTTGAATCATTGACCCGAAAATGTCGGGATTGATGTCGGTCCAATCTAAGTCGCCGCATTCAAGCAATTGCCGCCGAGCCGTCCGGTTGAAATGTGGGATTTCGACTGTGTCTTCGAAGAGGCTGCCGTTCACGTACGGAAAGCGAGACTCCGAGGCTGGCGTATCTTTAGGTCGCGCTCCCTTCTCGATATTCATTATGCGGAAGAGCCGATCAAGAAGCGGCGCGACGTCGCCGCCATCTTCGCCCGTATATTGGACGGTGTCACTGAAGAGGCGTGGCGCATCGAAGATGCCCGTGTCTTCCGCATAGAGGCAAAAGAGGAGGCGGGTCATCAGCAGATTCAACTCGTGAGCATGATGTCCGGCGTTCCATGTGGGATTCGCAACAAGGATTGCATCGTAGAGTTTCTTGAGCTTCTTCGCCGCCTTGATGTCTGCCGGATGCTCTTCCACTTCGGCATGATGTTCGTAGCCAGCAAGCGGGAAGAAAAAGTCGGCGCGCTCGTCGAGCCGTTCAAACTCGATGTTTAAGGTCTCGCGGAGCTTTAAGTCCCGCGCGTGTACTTGCTCGCCATCCGTAACGAGGAGGAACCGCGGCTTCTGCTTAGCGATTTGCGCATTGGCGACGATCTCATCGGCAATTGCCCCGATGTCGTCACCTACTTTGGCCGACCGGAAATAAAAGTGCTTCTGCCACAGCACGTCGCCGGGATGCTTTGCCTTGTTCGTTTGGCCGCTCTTGAGACGGCTGACGGTGACAGGCGACGCGTTGTAGTTGGCGATAAACGCGAACGGGAAGGCCTCCGGATCGAAAGGCTTCGCTACGAGATCTCTGACGGCGAATTCTATTTCAGTCCGGTTCATCTGGCGCTGCGCAACACGCCCTTGTTTATCGGTTTCCGGAATACAATACCTCCTCGCAATACATGCCATACTTGCCATACAGGCAAAACAAGCGACTATCGGAGATGTACGGCGGGTGTCGGTTATCTACCCGCAGCGTTTTGCGCTCCGGTTCCTAGTTCGCGGCCAGTCTGGGCATCTCATCCCACGTGCGGCCGTCCAAAATGCGACCCGTGTTCTTTTTGTGCCACTGCTTGAAGAAAAAGGCTACCTGGGACTTACGACATCGATCACGAACGTCGCGGACCCAAGTCGCCTCCATTAAACGATGATGGGGACCGGATTCGCCACCTACGATGATCCAATCGATTCCATCAAACGAAACCGCGTCCACAGGTCCGAGCATCGGCTCGACACTTAGGAACTTCACCCTCCCCGGCGTCTCGCGGAGCATGTCTGCTCGCCAGGCGTAGTCGTTGTTCTCGACGCTTACGCCGATCCAGATGTGCTCTGGCATCACTCGCTTCAAATAGCGCTTTCTCAGATATCGTCGCATGCGTTCCGGCCGTTTTGTGAGGACCTGATAGACGTGACGATCGACGGATTCCATGCGGTTGAAGACCTCGTCGAGGTATTCGTCGGGGACCCCGGCCTGGAACAGGTCGCTCATCGAATCCACGAAGATTCGCCGCGGCTTCTTCCATGCCATCGGCTTGTCGAGCATATTTGGGCGAAGGGCGAGGTCGAAGCCGGCCTCATAGTAGTGCCCCCGAACGCCTCGGAACCGCTCCGCGAACTTCATGGCGTAGCAGTTGTCGCAGCCGGGACTGACCTTCGTGCAGCCGGAAGTGGGGTTCCAGGTCGCATCCGTCCATTCAATGGTGCTCGTCTCAGCCATCGCGGATGCTTTCCGGATGCACCCGAGCCGTCCCCACCTTTTCGGACTTATCCACAGGCGGCCCACAAGCAGGAGAGCCTTCCTTTGGCGAAGTGGGGGAGCAGTCGGCTTCCGGGTGGGGAGCCAAGGAGGTACTTCCGTTGGACGGATTTGATGTTCCCGACGATCCGTCGGTCTTCGACGATATCGGCCCGTGGTCCGAGCGAAAGCACGGCATCGTTCAGGACTACGCCCGCGTGTATTCCACAATCCTCGAGAACGCCGCGAAGGGCAGCGCGCCGTTCACGCGATCGTACATCGATGGTTACGCCGGAGCCGGCTACGGCCGACGCAAGAAATCCGGCGACTTCGTAAAGGGCAGCGCGCTTCGCATGCTCGACATCGAGCCAGCGTTTGACCATCATTACTTCTGCGAACTTGACGACAAGAAATACGAAGTTCTGCACGGCTACGTCAGGTCTCGGACCGACGTGACACTTTTGAAGGGCGACACGAACGCCGTTCTTCCGAACGAACTTTTTCCCAAGTTCACTTATCGAAGCTTCAACCGGGCGTTCTGCCTGCTCGACCCATATATTCATAAAGACCTCGACTGGCGAACGATAGAGGCTGCTGGGCGAACGCGATCCATCGATCTTCTCTTGCATTTTCCGACCATGACGCTGAACCGGGCGGCATTTCATCGCGACGGGGCCGTGTCGTCTGAGTCCGACGCGGTCACACGGTTCTGGGGCGACGAGTCTTGGCGTGACGCGGTGTACGTAAAGCGAGTAGGGCTACTTGCGACGTTGCCGCCGGAAAAAGCAAGCGACGTTGAGATCGCCGAAGCGTTCTGCAAGCGCCTCGTAGAGCACGGGGGCTTTCTTGGAACGTCGAAGCCAATTCCGATGAAAAACTCGAAAAATGCCGTCGTCTATCATTTAATCTTCGCGCTTCCGCACGCGACGGCAATCAAGGCAGCGAACTCAGTCGCGAAATACTTCGTTGAGTATCCGACGGCGGTACGTAGGACAAAAGACGACGCGAAGGCTCGTTGGCGGGAGGTGATCTAGAAAGAATAATCTGCGGTAATTTGTTAGGGCGGAAGCACGTATCTGCACGTACTCGTTAGATGCCATCCGTCGCAGCCGATGACCTTACGTTTAAGCGTACCGATCTCGCGGGGTGACGTTATGGGCGATGCTCCTTTAGATTACTCTTCTTGATACCGCGATAGAGAGAGTATACGAGTTCATAAACCTCTCTACCATTCGGCCAAGCAAACTCGATTTCGAGCGCAATATCCGCGAGCGCGCCTGCATCGACACGGTCATTGGTCCAGAGCGGATCGTCGACCGTGAGACCATGTAAATGCCTGCGGCGCTTGGCGACACGGTCCAGCATCTCCGCAGTGGGGAACACAACCTTTAGGTCGGCAATTTTTACCTTTTGAGCATCATCGTAAGAAGCTGTAGTGCTCACCGTCGCTATCTCGTCGTCAAGCACTGCCAAGACGATGGTGAGTTCCCCGTGAGGTAGTTCGGCGACGTATCCTCGATCTAAACCAACGTTTTCCATTACACCCTTAAACTCAGCAGCAGGTACAGAGACGCCATCGCAATCACGAAATACCTATGTAATGCCACGCGGTACATCTCGCACCGTGGAACTTATTCGCTATCAGCGGATCTTCTTCCACCCTCTGTGTCTATGGTGGGTGAGACCAGGCAGCCGGAGAAACTCATGAGGGCGATAAAGGTTGACCCCATCTATGAAATCCGATACTGAAGGCCGTCCGCGCAAGAAGCTGCGGTCGTTTACGGCCGAGACGTAGGCTCGTCTTCTCGCTGAATACGACGCCGCGACGACGCCGCTGGAACGAGCCGCGCTGATGCGCCGCGAAGGCGTCTACAGCTCGCTGCTCTCGAACTGGCGCAAGCAGGTTAGCCCATCGCCCGCCAAACGCGGGCGGCCCGCCAACCCCGAGGCCGCCGAAAACGCCCGGCTACGCAAAGAGAACCAGCGGCTCGAGCGCAAACTGGCGAAGGCCGAACATACGCTGGCCGCGGTAAAAAAAGCGCACGCGCTCTTGCAGATGATCGCCGGCGAGAGCACCGCGGACGAGGAGCGGTCGAACCCGTCGTGAGGGAACTCGCTGATGCTATCGGTGGTCGAGCAGCATGCACCGTGCCGAGGATATCGCGTGCAACCATGTATCGACGTGCCGCATCCGTGTCGACGCCGCCGTTGCAGCGTCTTCGTCGGTCGCCGCGCCGTTTGAGCGACGCCGAGCGCCAGACGGGGGAGCGCCCCGATATTTCGAGCGTTAAACTCGATATGCCGACCTTCAGGAAGACCTTCGAGGGGAAGATTTCGCTCGACGGTCGCGCCCCGATCCGCGGTGGCGATGGCGGAGGAAGCCGCGTCGCGCGTATCAAGAAGTACGCGCCGCTCCAAGAGGTGATCGATCTTATGAATGAGTTCTTCGGCGAAACCACGAGTGAGGAGACGCGGCTCAGCATGCTGGCCGGCATCTTCGAAAGGAGCTCCGAGGATGAGACCCTCGCGGCTCAGGCCAGGAACAATACGTTCGATAAATTCGCCATCGGCTCCATCAAAGACCAGCTCAAGAACCACATGACCGAGACCTACGTCGAGGAAGTCGAAAAGCACGCCGAGGGCACCCGCCAGATGACCGAGATGCGCACCGTGCTTTCAGAGGAAGAAAAGTTCGAGCAGTTTACGCGCGCGATGGCCAAGGCGCTCTTCGCTCACTTCAACGGGGAGGCTCATCGAAGTCCCCCTGATGCTCGCCCATAGCCGCACTGCTCGCCCCATTCATTTCGGCGAGCGTTTGGTACGCGTAGCGTTGGGAAGGGCCGCATCTTGGAGATCGCGACCGAGTGGGTCGGCCTGTGCGACGGCATCGAGATCGCTATCGAGCCCCAGAACATGCAGAGCGGCGACGTAAGCGCCGATTGTCACCCCCATCCCGCCGCGCTCGACGCTGCGCAGGGTCATCAGCGACATGCCCGCCCGCTCCGCAGTGAGCTTCGCCGAGAGCCGCCGGCGGAGCCGAGCCGTGCGGATGCGTTCGCCGAGGCGGGCGAGGCGGCGCTCCAGCGGTGGCAGCAGCCGGGCTATGCGTTTAGCCATGCTGTTATTCTAGCATAAAATCGCACAAGTGGCTAAAATAATGGCAGCATTATGTTCTGGGCCACGGCAGCCATCGTTCGACTGCTACGTGCTGAGGTTGGTGATGTCGCTGTAGCCCGACGATTGGGATAAGTGATGAAGGACGCGATGGCATCCTTGAATCCCGCTATGGAGTGACAGATTATGCTAAAAGTGCTATATTGTGCCTGAGGCACGCAGGGTTAAACCCATCGTCTGGGTCGCCTCGGCGAAGCGCGACCTCAAGGAGATGCCAGAGGACGTTCAGGACGAGGTCGGCTACGCGCTGGAGCAGGTGCAGCGCGGAGAAACTCCGGACAACGCGGATCCGCTCCACGGCAACCTCAGCGGTGTCTTTGAAATCAAGAGCGACGACGAAGATGGCGCAACCTATCGCACCGTATACACCACGAAAATTGGCGACGTGGTCTACGTCCTCGACGCATTCAAGAAAAAATCGAAAAAAGGGGACTCTACTCCGAAGCCCGATCTCGACCGGGTCGAACAGCGCCTGAAATCGGCGAGGGAACATCATGCAAAGAAGCAGTGACGAACGCGAAGTTGAGTTCGAAGTCGGAAGCGGAAACGTTTTCGCCGACCTTGATTTGGGAAACCCCGAAGAGCGCCGGCTCAAGGCGGCCCTCATGCGCGCGATCAATCGCGAAATCAAAACTCGCAAGCTGAATCAAACCGCGGCGGCAGAGTTCATAGGCCTGACGCAGCCCGACGTTTCCCGAATTTCTCGCGGTCAGGGGCGGACCTTTTCGGTGGAACGATTGCTCGCAGTCCTTAATAAATTCGATGTTGACGTGGAAATCAGGATTCAACATGGCACCGGGCAACTGCTCGTGCGCGAACTTGTATAGCCGTTCCGTCGGTAGCTACGTGCTCGGATTGGTATTGCCGATGGCCGCGTTTTTGTCGTTGGCTCTCGCCGCCTACCGATTCCGAGGCTAAATCGCTCGATGCTCCTGTGACATCTGCACCATGCCTGGGCGGGAACTCCGCTTAACGACGGCCGGAAGGCGCTGACGGCGTCGCACCTAAGGTACGCCGAATGGAATTGCCGTTATCGGTCCTGTTGTCTCGCGCCCTCGTTGCATTTGCCGTCGAATTCGAAAGCAAGATGCCGCCGCAAGCTCCGTCGCTTGCGATGTGGTCGGACGTGTTGCAATTCGTCGACGGCGATGGCGTGACCATGACGGAACTACTCTCGCGGTCAGGGCTGTCGAATGCAGCGATGAAAAGCATGGTCGCGTGTATGGAACGCCACGGATGGGTCGAGAAAACGTTGCACGGCGACGCAGAGCGTATTCGACTGACGGCGCGGGGTTCTGCTTTGCTGCCGAGATGGTCCGCCGATGCGGCCGAACTCGAGCGCGATTGGACCGCACGTTATGGTACGGACATTGCGTTGTTGCGGACGTCCCTCGAGCGTCTTGTTGCCAATCTCCCGGATGGGCTCGCAAACTTTCCGATCCCGCTTCCCAACCGTGGGGCCCACCCCACCGGCGAATAGGCTCAAAATTCTCTTGCGATTCCGATTCCAGCCACTCCCGCTGAGAGAAAGCGTCCGCGGACAGCTCCTTGAAAAGAACGATCGGATTAGGAACATCGGATGGGAATAGCTTCGAACACTTGGACCTAATGCGTCGGAGGTGCGAGAACATGGGAAAGGTCGTCTTTGGAATGATGCAGTCCCTCGACGGCTACGTTGCCGGCATTAATGGCGAGCTCGAGCCGCCGCTTCATGCACCACCGGGCATTGTACTCTTTCGTTATTGGATCGATCACGTTCGCAAACTTGCGGGCATGCTGTACGGTCGTCGCATGTACGAGGTAATGCGCTATTGGGACGAGGATCGTCCGGAGTGGGACGCGGCCGAGCACGAGTTCGCAAAGGCGTGGCGGGGGCAACCGAAATGGGTTGCATCACGCACGCTGCGGTCGGTCGGCGCCAACGCTACGCTTGTCGGGGACGATCTCGACGGTTTCGTGCGTCGGCTGAAGACGGAGGTCGACGGCGTGATCGATATTGCCGGGCCCGATCTAGCAGCGAGCCTTACAGACCTCGGTCTTATCGACGAGTATCATCTCTACTTTCGTCCGTTTGTTCTTGGTCGCGGCAAACCGTACTTCGCCGGTGCTCGCCCCCCACTCCGACTCGTCGGCACCAATCGTGTCGGCGAGGACGCGGTCAAGCTTTCGTACGTTCCCGCCTGACAACGCTTATCGCAGGGCTGGTTCAAGAACCTTGGTTTCGATCTGGTCGATCTCTTACTGAGTCCTTTTCCGGCACGGGCAATGGGGCGTTCAAGCGCGAAGCCGGCCTGGTTCCGCGCATATCGTTCGCTTATCAACGGACGCAGCGCGATGGCCAAGGCGCTCTTCGCCCATAGTCGCCCTGCGTAGAAAATTGCGGGCATCTTGCGGCTGGCCGCAGCCGGTGCGAGGCACGCCGGAACCGGTAGCGAAGGGCTCCGCTATGAACCGCTTTGCTTTCGTCACGACATCGGCGGCGGGCGCTCTCGCAGCCTCGGCAAAATCGGTCTCGGCGCTCGCCCCCTCCGGCCTCGGGGGAGATTGGGAGTGCACCGCGAGCGGTGAAGGATCGTGCGGAGATTCCGTCGGGCGCTTCAAACTCACGCTCACGCAATCGGGCGATACCATTACCGGATCGTACTACGCTGGGACAGCTTCGCTCGCGGGCGCGCTCGAAGGCAACGTGCTGCGCGGCACCTGGAAAGAGAGCGACGGAACCGGCACGCTTCGGTTCATTTTTTCCGATGACGGTAAATCGTTCGAAGGGAGTTGGAGCATTCCCGGCTCGACCTCAGCGGGCGGCTGGAGCGGCGAGCGGAGCAGTTAGCGAGCCACGTTCCTGGCGGCGCCTTCGCTGCTACGTGCTCGGATAGGTATTGCCGATGGCCGCGTTATAGAGCTTCTGGTTCGGGATCGGGGTCAAGCACTCCGAACAGGGATCGCACGAGACGATGCGCACCGTCAGTAACGGCTCGGCAAGATACCCAATCGTGCAATTGGTGTGCGTGGTTCCCGTCCAGGTGGAATTCACGTGGTCCCAGGTGTCGAAGCCGACGTCGCAGTTTGTCGCCTGGCAATCGAGATAGGTCACGAGGGATGCGGTGGTCGTAGCGAACGCCGGGCGTGGGTCGGGCGCCCAGCCGAAGCCGAGGCCCCGCATGTCGGCGACGTTATTATCGTTTTGGACCGAGACGTTCGATGCCGAGCAGCGCTGAAAGCCAATCGCCGAACCCCACGCGCTGAAGCCCGCCGCCTGCAAATCTTCCGGATTTATCGCTCGGACGTAATTCGCAACGCAATCGTTTGCAGTGACGCCGCCGAAGCTGTAGATCTCGAGTCCGGTCGCTTTCGCTCCCGATGCCGGGTGCGTCGCCAGATCGTTCGAGCCGTCCAAAATACGCGTGGCGGTGAATCCCTGCACCGTCACCAACCAGCTGAGAAAGACCGACATGCCGTGTGCGTCGTCGCAGCACCCGGTGATATCGGTCGACGAGCACGCCGTGAACGTGAGGTTGTTGCAGAACGTCGGCAAAAAGCCGATCGCCGTGTGCCCGGTGGTCAGGACGTTGTTGTGGAAAAATGTTTGCGCGGTATTGACGTTGCAATTCGTGGTCGTGACGTAGGAACACCCGACGTAACTAAAGCCCTGCACGGCTCCGTCGTTGTTCACCAGCGAACTCGCGTAGCAATCGTTCACCGTCGAGAGCGTGGTCGAAATCAACTGGAAAGCCGCGCTTGCATCGGTCGTGACATTGGTTCCGGTGACGCTGCATTGGGCGATCGTCACATCTTGCCCGTTCATCACGAGCATGCCGCTCGGCGTGAGGCTACGCACGTTGAGGTTCTGCATGCACAAGCCGGTGACGGCAACCTTCGAAATGGCGAGGCCGCAGACCTGATTTGCCATAATGCCGTGCTCGGTGAACGAGGCCAGCGTGCCGTTGGCGATGGTGATATTGTCGAGCGGCCCGACGAGGTTGATCGCGCTGAGTTGCATGCTCTTGTCGGCGATCGAGGCCGCGAGCGTATACCCTGCAAGATCGAGCGTGACGTTGCTCGCCTGAATCGTGATCGCCGCCGTCGCCGTCGCGCTCGGTGTCCAGGTGATGTTTCCGCCGAGCGTGTAGCTCCCCGGCGACGTAATGCAGATCCCCGCGCTTGGAATCGACGAGATCGTGCTTCCCGTTTGTATCTGTCCGCACGCGGTGCTGAGATAGTTCCGAGAGAGCGCTTCCAGGTGCGGTGCGGAATCGAAGGTGTCGAGCAGCCACTGCTGGTCGAGGTGTCGGAATTCGGGCTTTGCAAGCACCGCGCTCAAACCGTATCGATCTGCGGACGTGCTCGCAAGCGGACGGCAGAGCCCCGCGAGCGGCGTTGGGGTTGGAAGCGGCGCCGGCTCCGAGCTTCCGCCGCCTCCGCCGCACGCCGCGAGCGCGCCGGTCGCGAGGATGCCTTGGATCACCCGCGCCCGAGAAATGTACGTGCCGTGCTCCGACATCGCTTCGGAACCTACGGCGCCGAAATGCCGAGCGTGCGAAGTTGCTCTGCAATCGGATCCTTCGAACTGTTATACCCCGTGATGTCGGCGCGGACGATTCCGTGCCCATCGATCACAAACGTATGCGGCAGCGCAAGAAATGCTGACGTCGTTTGGCCCGACGGCGAAGCGACAGCGTTCGGCGCGGAGGTTGCATGCGGCACAACCGTGCCAACCGGTGAGAGCACGACGTGATGTGCCGAAGCGTACGCGAGGCATTGGGCATCCGTGTGTCCTGTGCAATAGGCCGCCACCTTCGACAGGATCGGACGAATGAACGCCGGGAGTTTATCGCCTGATTGCGCGACCATCGCGGGGAGCATCGCGGGCGTGATTCCGTTGAGATGAATCGTGAGGTGCGAATCGGGCGCGTTCGGTTGAACGGCCGCGGGCGCGTCGTTCGACGGGCGATCGCTCACCACGGGAAAGGGAATGCCGAATTTTTTAACGAGCGCCTGCCCAGCGCTCGGATTATCTAAATAATCGACGCCGAGAAAGTCGACGCGGCCTTTGAAGCGTTGGTAGTCGGCGACGACTTGCGGCAGTTCGTCCACGCAACCGACACACCATGAAGCGAACGCGACCACCACGAGCGGCCGCCCCGCGGAGGCCGGAAGCCCGATTGCCGGCTTTCCAATCTGCAGCGCGCCGAGGCGAAAGGGCGCTCGCGGCATCGCTGCGAGAAGCACAACAGCGAGCGATGCGATCGCTACAAAGCGCATTTTCATGCGGCGATATTCGCCGGAGGGCGGCGGCTTCCCGGGCGCTATGGGTGCGGCGTACGCTGGGGGCGGATGACGATCCGCGTCGTGCTGCCGTCGCTCCCTCGAATCGTAATGCGCATCGTCCGCGCGGGGCGTGAGCCCTCCTGAATCAACCCGAACTCCAGGCGCTCGCGCCCGTCGGGCGGCAGGGTGAGGCGCGCCTGCATCGGCATGCAGACCGCGTCGGTGCAGAAGGCCGCGATCCATCCGCTCGGGAGGCCCTGCGCGCTCAGCGTTACGCGTTCGTTCGCACGCCCGGCGACGCGCAACTCGTACCGATAGGTTTCACCGCTTACCGTCGGAAGATTTTTGCCATGCCACGGGGAGAGTGTTAACGCCACCATCTAGTGCGCTCCGTCGATCGTGATATCGCCGCTCGACGTGGAGAGCTGTACCGGCACCCTCCCGGCACCAAGCTGCGCCGTTGCACGCTCGGCGGCATAGTGTCCTCGGACGCGGATCCCGAGGTTCGTGTGAATCGATCCCGAGGCTGTCCACGCATCGAGGTGTATCGATGGATTTTGCGGCACGAAGAGCGAGACATCGCCGCTGCTGCTCGAAAGCTTCGCCCGCGTCAGCGCGCTCGTCGAGGCATCGCGCAGGCTCACGTCGCCGCTCGATGTCTCGGCGGCGATCGTGCCACCGGTATCGCGCAGCGTGATGTTTCCGGAACTGTCGGATAGGTTCACGACGTCGTTCCGCTCGGCAGCGGCCCCATCGACGCGGATATCGCCGCTCGAGGTGGAGGCGCCGACGCTCGCCCTCATGGCGCGAACCCGCAGATCTCCGGAGTTCGTGTGTAACGTGAGCGCGGTGTTCGCCGGAACCGTTATCTGAAACGAGATGTCGCCGCAATTCCACCAACATCCGTGCTGAAATATCGTTGCGAGATGAATCGCATGCGCACCGACCCGCCGGGCGACGTGCATTTGAGTGAGTTGTGCCTGCGTAGGCGCGCGTTTCGTCACGGTCACTTCAATCTCGGGTTGCGTGCCGCCGACGATGGTAATATCGCCGCTATTGGTGCGCACGTCGAGCGAAAGTTGCCGGGTGACCGGAATCGCGAAGTGTTCGGTCGATTTCAACATCGGCGACCCACCGAAGTGCATGCCGAAGATCGTGACGGCGAAAATCGCAGCGGCTAGCCTCATACAAGTCCTCCTCGTAGCACGTTGCTCGATCTACGTCGGGGGATCGGCCTTTGTTTCACGAGGGCCTCCTGGTCACGGTTGGGTGAGCGGGCGATAGCGTTCGAAAAAGAGGAGCTCGGCGTTCCCGGCCGTTGCGGAGTCAAAGCGGAGAAAGCCGCACTTTTCGGCGACGCGAATCGAGGCGGCGTTGCGCGCATCGATGAGGCAGACCGTGCGCTCCGAGCGGAGATTCAGGTCGCCCCACGCCGTCGCGGCGCGCACCGCTTCGGTCGCCAAACCCTTGCCGCGTGTATCGTCGGCGAGCGCCCAACCCAACTCGGGGATGCCCTGCATCGTTGCGGCGATCTCGCGTTTGAAATCGGCGAAGCCGAGTTCGCCGATGAACCGTCCGGTCGCCGTTTCTTCGATCGCCCAGTACCCGAAGCCCAAAAACTCCCAGAGCCCGACGTAGCCGCGCATGCGCGCCCACGTTTGCAGGCGCGTCGAGGGCGCTCCGATATACGCCGTCACCGCAGGGTCCGCCCACATCGCCGCGCAGGCCTCGAAATCGTCGGGCCGGTGCGCGCGCAGGCGCAGGCGCGGGGTCTCGATGGTCGGCGCACGTTCGAAACGCATACCGCGTGACGTTATGGCACGAAAGGCGCGCTCCTATGCGGCGCCGCAAAAGGGAACCGCCGCCGCCCACCGCAAGTGCCGCCTATGAGCATCTCGGAGTTCTACGATCGCGCCGACGCCCTGGAGATGGCGCGCGCGGTCCGCGCCGGCGAGATTGCGCCGCGCGAACTGCTCGACGAAGCGATCGCGCGCGCCGAGCGCGTGAATCCGCACCTCAACGCCATCGCCGCACGCCGTTACGAAGACGCGCGCGTCGACGCCGAACGGAGCGGGCGCGACGGCTCCTTCGCCGGGGTTCCCTTCGTCGCCAAGGATCTCGGCCCGCAGCTCGCCGGGTTGCCGATGACGATGGGGAGCCGCTATTTCGCGCGCTACGTGCCCACCGAGGATCACGAGTTTTTTCGGCGCGCGAAACGCACCGGAGCGATCGTCTTCGCAAAGACGACGACTCCGGAATTCGGGCTCTCGCCGTTTACCGAAACCGTCCTCTTCGGTGCGACGCGCAACCCGTGGGACCTCGCGCGCACGCCCGGCGGTTCGAGCGGCGGCAGCGCCGCGCTCTGCGCCGCGGGCGTCGTCCCGATCGCGCACGGCAACGATATGGGCGGCTCGATCCGCATTCCCGCGAGCTGCACCGGGCTCTTCGGGCTCAAACCCAGCCGCGGGCGCACGCCCGGTGTCGGCGGCGTTATCGGGCACGCCAATATCGACCACGCCATTTCGCGCAGCGTGCGCGACAGTGCCGCGATGCTCGATGCGCTGCGCTCCGATGACGGCTCGCGCTTTCTCCCCGAAGTCGCGCGCGATCCGAACCCGTTGCGCATCGCGGTCATGCGCGGCCCGCTCCTCGGGCACGGCTACTCCGCAGAGTCGCTCGAAGCGCTCGACGCTGCGGCGGAACTCTGCGCCTCGCTCGGGCACAGCGTCGTCGACGACGAACCGCAGGGGATCGATTACGCCGCGATGTCGTACGCGTTGTTGCTGCTCTTCGCGAGCAATACCGGCTGGATTCTCGGCGCGGGAAATCCGACGCCGCAACGCCGTTTGCGCGGCGACGATATCGAGCCGATCGCCGCGGCGATGCTCGCGATCGCGCGCACGATCGCCCTCGACGAACTTACCACCGCCGTCGTCGACCAGCAAAAATTGACCGCCGCCTACGATGCGTTCCTCGAGCGCTACGACGTCGTGCTCACGCCGACGCTCGCCGCGCCGCCGGTCCGCATCGGCGAACTCGCGCTCACGCGCTTCGAGGTGATGCAGGTTGGGCTGCTCACGCATCTGCGCGCGCCGGCGCTCATCGGCAAAGCCGCGCGCGATATCGCCGGGCGCATGTTCGATTGGCTGCCCTCGACCCCCATCTTCAATCTCACCGGGCAGCCCGCGATGTCGGTGCCGCTGCACTGGAGCGCCGAGGGGCTGCCGGTCGGCGTGCAGTTCGCCGCCCGCCGCAACGACGAGGCGACCCTCTTCGCCCTCGCCGGGCAGCTCGAACGGGCGCAGCCCTGGCACGCCCGCCGCCCGCCGCTCTCCAGCTCTGCCACCCTGTTGGCACAGTAAGGCGAGAAAATGCCTCCATGAGAGGCGCAGGTCGCTTGCCGATGCCCCGGGAGGGTGCTAGACTCTTCGGGTTGCCCTTGTGGGCACTTGTACGTGCGTTTTCGCACGAACGCTCTTGCCCTGCCGCTAGAGGTCAGGGTCGTCCGGGTCTGCATCCGGCGTCCAGAGGAGTCATTCGGTTGAGTCAGTTTGAGGCTTCCCTGCGGCGTGGCTGCGGATCACCAGATCTGCGAACGAAAGGCTGAACCGATGTCAACCCCAACCAAAGTAAAACGCGCGACCAAAGATCGCCGTCCGAAGAAAAAACCGTGCTCGCTCTGCATTGAGAAAGCGGTCGATGTCGTCTATCGCGACGTGAGCCGTCTGCGCAAGTACGTCTCGGAGCGCGGGAAGATCGTTCCCCGCCGTATCTCCGGCGCGTGCTCGAAGCACCAGCGCATGGTCACCGTCGCCGTGAAGCGCGCGCGCGTTATCGCCTTTCTCCCCTTCGTTGCGGAGTAGGCGGCGACAGCGTGAAAGTTATTCTCTCCCAGGATGTAAAGTCGCTCGGTAAGACCGGCGATGTCGTTGAGGTTGCCGAGGGCTACGGCCGCAACTACCTGCTGCCGCGCGGCCTCGCCGCCGAGGCGAGCAAAGGGGCGATCGCGCAGCTCGGCCAGCAGCGCGCCGCCGCCGCCAAGCGCGAAGCGAGTGCGCTCGCCGATGCCGAGGCGCTCGCGCAGCGGATCGCCGATGCGAAGATCGCCGTCCCTGCAAAAGCGGGCGGCAACGGCAAGCTCTTCGGTGCGGTCACCAATGCCGATATCGCCGAAGCGCTCGAACGCGAGCTCGCGGTCGCCGTCGACAAACACAAGATCGAGATCAAGGCGCAGATCAAGGCGCTCGGGTCCTACCCGGTGGAAATTAAGTTGCATCGCAACGTCACCGCGAAGGGCACCGTGAGCGTCGTCGCGGCCTAGCCGAAAGCGCAACGAGATGGCGTCGGGCGCCGATACGCGCACCGAGCGACGCCTCCGTCGGCGCGTCGGTGCTGAAGAAGAGCTGTTGCGCCACGTCGGCGCACTGCTCGATCTTCTCGCCGGAGCGATCGGGCAAGACCAAGTCGTTCTGCGCGCCGGTAAAGTCAGCGCGCTCAAACTCCTCCGCTCGGCCACATTGCCCGATCGTCTCTGTGCGCTCGGGCGCTTGGTCTTCGAAGACCCCACGCTCGAACGGGTGACCACTCGCCCGGCGCAGCGTAAAGCGATCGCCGAGATCGAAGAGGCGCTCGCCGAGCTGCTCGCACAGCGCTCGGTCGAAGATACGATCGATCGCAAAGTCAACGAAAAAGTCAGCGCGCGCCACCAGAGCTATCTCAACGATCTCAAGAT
>CABS01000205.1_pt1 | contig 37588 bp, 35 predicted proteins | sample 344768 | NCBI WGS metagenome assembly CABS01 (sample SAMEA3138346, study PRJNA38045) | mine drainage metagenome | isolation source: Carnoules arsenic-contaminated mine drainage | place: France:Carnoules | collected 21-May-07 | reverse complement strand
GTGATTTGCACTATGTTGGCAGGCAAAATCACCTTAACGGGGTTTTCCGTTCCTATGCGCCCTAACCCCCAAAATCTGTCCTGAGAGATCGGGGAGGCCGACAAACTTCATATTGAGAATTGCTGGGTTGAGGGCCTGCAAAGATGACCGTTATTTAGCCATGCTGTGCATCATTTTGGCCATGTGGATCCAATTCTCACGAGCGAGATGGTGATAGATGGCCTGCTGGGCAGGATCAAGGAGCCGGTACCCTTTCATGTGGTACGGGATCATCACATAACCAAGGTAAGCTTGAGCACGGCCAACAGCCTGGACATCTTGAGTCAACACCCTGATAGACGGATCTGGCAGCTTCGCTTCTTCTCTGTACTTCCGGTAGGCTTTCTTGAGCGCGATAACCCCGTGTTCAGTGTTCTGCATCATGCCCATCACCAGCATTTTTTCCTGTTTTATTTGCCCTGCGGTTAGATGTAGCGCGGAGGCATTCATGAGGTCCCAATGTGGACCAGGATGAAATTGATAAAAGTTTCTCGCAAAGCCAAAATTATGATGTACGAAATACATATGCATTTTTGCCATGGCATTTGCGTTGCCAGGCATCGCGGCTTCCGCTGGCGAAACCCCTATGCTGAGCATAGCCAGCACCATCGTCGTTACCATGATCTCCATTGCTTTCTTCATCTGTCGTCTCCTCACTGAACAATGTGACTTGTCACCGAACTTATTTTTGCCTCTTCGGCTGTTATCCCATGGATGGGTTGACACTATCTCTCAAGCATTAACGTGATGGACAATCCAAATCCGAACACTATAAAGGAAAGAACGGTCATCCCGGTGATGGCACCTTTTGAAACCTTCACCATCTCATGATCCATCGACGATCCACCGTTTTCGTGGCCAGGATCGGTGTGGTCATGACTAGCGGATGGGTGACGCAATGATTGAACTTTGTCGCCGATCCCAGTCTCGTTTTGTGGTCGTACCGTCATCATGCCGTGCTTCATGTTCCGGGAAACCAACCACCAATTCATCGGATACGCTGCGACAAAACCGACCAAAAGGGCCATAGACATGATGAACCAAAATCCCGGTGTGGAGGGGCTTTGACTTGACGGAGCACTTTTCATTGCCAGCATCATTACGGGGACCATGCCGGCCATCAGAAAATTCATCGACAGCAACTCGGAAAAGAAAGTGCTGATAAGTGCGCGCTTATATGAGCCACCAGTCATATCTCGCATGAACAATGCCTGGAAAATGGCCCATCCGAAGGCAAATCCTAAAATATACTCTAAAGCGATATCCGTGGTTTTAGAAAAATGGAGCAAACTGGCGATGACAGCACCGGTCAGAATGCCAACCCCATCCCCGGCGACGCAATGCATAGTGGAGCCCAGCACCTGCCTCCAACGTGTCGAGACATACCTCTCGTGCAACCCAGGTAGTGGTTCTCGACAACCCAATACGTACAGGAACGCGCCGAGCGGCCCTGTATACGCGGTGAGCAATACAAAGCCCCACTTGAGAACCTTGGACTCTGGTGTGGCGCGAATATCAACCGCAACAAACAGTACTGATAACGCGGTAAGGATAAACCACAAAAGCATCACGCCATTAAACATCCCCCCTCCTCCTGCGCCCATCCCCTTGAGCCACGCCCAAGTGATCGCGTTGCCGACAGATAGCACTTACATCTGGATCTGGAGCATCTCCAACCACCTTGCCCGAGTCAGAAGGCGCAATATTAAACGAGGAGAAGCATCCAGCTTGCTCTACGGTCCATCCTATGGCCGTTTGTAGCCATTCATGTGCTTTTATCCCCATGTTCAGTAAAGTTTTAGGTCCCGGCCAGCAATTCATCAAGCCGTGGCTTCTGATGGGCAAATGTTCCCCATAACGCCTCGCCAGCGATCACCGTGATTGGCGCGACCCGCACTCCGTAGCGTGATTTGGCCTCCTCAGCCACGCCGGGAGCAGTCACGTCACGTTCCTCGTATGCGACATCGTGTTCCTTGAGGTAACGGCGCACGGCGGCGCAGTCGGGGCAGCCGTGACTGGTGTAGAGCAGTACCGGATCAGACATGACGGTCGATGTGCGGGACTTCAGCCCCGCACATCCGCCTCATAGCCTTCTTCCTTGACCGCAGCGATCAGTGCGGCGGTGCTCGCCTGACCATGCACTACAGCTTCTCCTGGTATGAGAGTAACGTCCGCTTTTTCAACGCCGGGCACGCCTTCCAGCGCCTTCGTCACGGCCCGTACGCAATGCTCGCAGGTCATGCCGGTGATCTTCAGATTGATATTGCTCATGGGTTTTCTCCTGTTGGGAATGAAGTGAAAGGAATTATTCAAAGCGCTCGCATAAGCGTTATTCAACCACGCACGGCATCAGCCACACGCTGGAGTTTGTCGCGCACCTCGATGCCGAGCGTGGTAATTTGCGGCCTGTCCACCATGCCGAGTACGGCGGCAGGATCCATGAACACCACGCTCACCTTGCCATTGTCGTCTTCACGCACCACCACGTTGCAGGGCAGCAGGGCGCCGATGTCGGGCTCGGCCATCAACGCCTGATGGGCGTAGTGCGGGTTGCAAGCGCCAAGAATGATATAGGGCTGCCCCTCAATGCCCAGTTTGGCCTTGAGCGTGGCGGCCACGTCGATCGTGGTGAGCACGCCGAAGCCTTCCACCTTGAGGGCCTCGGTGACCTGCGCCACGGTGCTATCAAAATCGCCCTTGGCGGGTACGCTGAAAACGAACTGACTCATATTGATTCTCCTCGTTTGAATGATCGCTCAGGAATGAGCAGGTTCGAGTGCGGCATTCTGTACCGCGCCCGGGGTTACCGTTGGTACATAAGCCTTGAGCCGTTTAAGGCGCAGGCTGTTGCTAAGCACGAAGACGGAGGACAGCCCCATGGCTACGCCAGCCACCATCGGATTCAGATGGATGCCGATAGGCACGGCCACGCCAGCCGCAACCGGGATCAGCAGAATGTTGTAGAAAAAGGCCCAGAACAGATTGCCGCGGATATTGCTCAGTGTGCGCCGTGCCGCAGTCAGTGCCGTGACCACCTCGCCGAGCTGCCCGCGCGTGAGGGTCACATCTGCTGCTTCGATGGCGATGTCCGTGCCTGAGGCGAGTGCAATGCCGACATTAGCCTGTGCGAGCGCTGGAGCGTCATTGATACCATCGCCGACGAAGGCGACCCGTCGGCCCTGTTCCTGCAACTGGGTGACGACTTTCGCTTTATCCTGGGGCAGCACCTCAGCATGCACCTGCTCGATATGTAATTGCCTGGCAACAGACTGAGCGGTAGCCCGCGCATCACCAGTGACCATGGCCACCTGTAGCCCACGCGCGCGTAATGCCTGTACAACCGCATACGCCTCCGGTTTGATGCGATCGGCAATGGCGAGCCACCCGAGGAGCGTTGCGTCGACCGCGACGAACACCACCGTGCGCCCGTCATTCTCTATTTGTGCCGCAGCCTCGGTGTTATCCCCCAGCAGTACATTTTCACGTTCCATAAAACGTCGGGCGCCAACACGCACCATACGGCCTTCCACTTCACCTTCGATCCCATAGCCGGCAATAGAGCGGAAATTTTTGACTGTAGGCAAGTGTATGCCGCGCTCGCCGGCCGCAGTGACAATAGCCCGCCCGAGCGGATGCTCGGAAGCCGATTCCAACGCTGCAGCCAAACGCAGTGCTGTAGCGGGATCGGGGCCACCCTGATCAACGAGGGCAGGACGGCCTTCGGTCAACGTGCCGGTCTTGTCGAATAGCAGGGTGTCAACATGTGATAGCGTCTCCAGTGCCTCGCCTTTGCGAAACAGCACGCCGAGTTCCGCCGCACGTCCGGTGCCCACCATGATCGCCGCCGGTGTTGCCAATCCCATGGCACAGGGGCACGCCACCACCAGCACGGCGACTGCCGCGACCAGTGCGATGCTGACATTGCCCGTCAAGGCTATCCAGACGCCGAAGGTTGTCAACGCGATGACCAGCACGACTGGGGTGAACACCCGTACCGCACGATCGGTCAGCCCCTGAATCGGAAGTTTGCCGGTTTGTGCGCTCTCTACCAGGTGGATGATATGTGCCAGTACGGTGTCGCGCCCGACGGAAGTGGCCTCTACGACCAATCGCCCATCCTGGCAGATGGTGCCACCCACTACGGTGTCATCCATGGTCTTGGCCGAAGGCAGGGGTTCGCCGGTCAGCATAGCCTCGTCTACATGCGCGCGCCCCTCGACTACGCGTCCGTCCACTGGAATGCGTTCACCGGGGCGCACCACGATGCGCTCGCCAGTGCGCAGTCGCGATACCGGCACCTCTTGCTCGATACCGTTCGCATCGAGCCTATGCGCAGTCTTTGCCTGCAAACCGGCCAACTTGCGAATGGCCGATGAGGTGCGGCCCTTGGCCAACCCCTCCAGGTACTTGCCAGCGAGTACGGCTGCGATAACGACTGCGGCTGAATCGAAATACACATGTCGTGCATTGAGTGGAAACCATGCGGGCGCCACCAACACCAACACGCTGTAAGCCCAGGCCGCGCCCGTGCCGGTAGCCACCAGGGAGTTCATGTCTGGCGACAGGTGGCGGTAGGCGATCAGGCCTGGCCTGAAAAACCGCCGACCGGGCCCGAACAAAACGATACTGGCAAGCACAAACTGCACCCACTCCCAGAAATGCGCAAAGGGACTCGCGACCATCAGCGCGTGATCAAAGGCTGGGACGAATGAGGCGCCCATGGACAGCACCAGAATCGCCATGGCCAGCACCGCAGCTACGATGACATCACGGCCCATGGCGCGCAAACTCGCACGGCGCTGGTCTGCCTCGTTGACATCCTGCTCCCCATCTTCCTGAACAGGATGCGCGGCGTAACCCGCCGCGCTTACGGCGCTGGCCAATTCGTCCGTACTGATCATCGCCGGGATGTAGCGCACACGCGCACGCTCAGTAGCCAGGTTAACCACAGCCTCCAGCACTCCGGATTGCTGTCTGAGTGCACGCTCTACGCGGCCCACACAGGAAGCGCAGGTCATGCCCTCCACCACAAGATCAATCTCATCGGTCACCGGTGTGTAGCCGGTCTCGCGGATCGCCTCGGCGATGCGGGCGGCATCGAGCTGTTGTGGGTCGAAAAACACCTCGGCGCGCTCGGTCGCCAAGTTCACGCTGGCCGAGGTGACGCCGGGCAGTTTGCCCAGCGCCCGTTCCACCCGCGCGCTACAAGAGGCACAGGTCATCCCGTCTATGCCAATCTCAAGGTGTCCACGGGTTTTGTCATCCATGAATACATCTCCTCGGGTGATACCCGCTGTGTACAGTGGATCACGTCTTAAGGAAGGAATCCGAGAAACTATATGCAAACCACTATCCGTCCATCATAAACCTTGAAGCTCACTACAATGTCAAGAGTGTTTGATTACGTTTATATCTCGCAAACGGAATCTCCGTCCGGCTGATGCCTATCGCCCAACGGCTTCATCAATGTCGATGACGTCACCAGGGACCGCACTCTCAAGCGAGTTATGCACCATTGACTCACCGGTCTTGCGCTCTTTCTGGTGCGGCTGGCCATTTCGTGGAGCACGCGCCAGGATGGGGAATCTTGCCGTCCAGAAAGCGCGGCACCCAGTCGGGGGAGCGTTGACATTTGATGGTCGTTGAGTTGTGATAGCCTGACTAACGTTTCGAGATTGGAGTGCTGTGCGCGGTTTTCGCCTGTTCGTTCGCCGGATAGCCTTTATGGCCCTGCTTCTACTGTTGCCTTGGATGGTGACACCCGCAGACGCTGCCCCGGCGCTGTGCGCCCTGTCGATGACAGGGGTAGCCGCACACGGCACACAAATGCCGCGTTGCGAACAGGCCCTTGGTGCTCCGGCCCAGCAAGGCACCTGCCTGACTGCTTGCTGCCACCACGATATGATGACGCCGGTAGCGGAGGGTGCCCACAACGTCACCCCCGCCATGTCAGCCTTGGCCGTTTCCGTTGCATCCTGGATCACCCTCTCTTCTCCTAAGCCCGTTCCACACTTTCTCCGCGTTGCAGCCCACACTGGTCTTCCCCCACTCTCTGCAGTTCGTTTTCTCATTTAGCCTCCTGCCTGAATCCGTAGTCCTGCGCACATAGTCGCGCCGGACAGGAAATTCGCGTCTTCGGCCCTAACTCGGGCCGTATGTGGAGGCTATATGAGCGATGTGCAAAGAAGTTCTGGAAATAAATATTTTCTAACGTGGGTTGCGGCTATTCGCAGGGGCTCAGGGCCACTTTCCCTTCCCGTCATGCTGATGATGGTGTGCGGCCCTTATGCCAGTGCCGCCCCATTGAGCCTGCAGAGCGCGGAAGCAATTGCCCTGCGGCAAAATCCCGGTCTCGGCGCCTTGACCCAAAAGATTGCGGAATTGCGGCACAAAGCCGTGGCGGTGGCCCAGTTGCCCGATCCGCATCTTGATCTCGGTGCCCTGAACCTGCCCCTCAACAGCTTCTCCATGAACCAGCAGCAGATGAGCATGCTGAGCGTGGGCCTGAGTCAGACTTTCCCCTCTTTTGGCAAACTGGGGCTGGAAGGACAGCAGGCGGGGATTGAGGCCCAGGCGGCCGCCGACACCCTGCGCGGTCAGTCCGCCGAGCTGGTGTTGTTGCTGCGCCGTGCCTGGCTGCAAGCCCTTTATACCGAAAATGCCATGGCCACGGTCCGGCATCAGGAACAGTTGGAGGCCGAAAGTGTGCAAGCGGCACTGGCGCTCTACCGCTCCGCTCAAGGGTCACAGGCCGAGGTACTCCGTGCCCAACTGGCGCGCGACAACCTGGCCAATGATATCAGCAAATTGCAGGCGGAGCGGGCAAGCGATCTGGCACAAATCGCGCAGATCCTGAATCTGCCGGAACCGCCGTCCATAGAGCATCAATGGCCGAATCTGCCACCCCCGCACACCCTGGCTCAGGCGGAAGCCCGCCTCTCCGGCCAGCCCCTCCTGCGCGCCGCCCAGGCGCAAACCCGTGCCGCGCAAATGGGCGTGCAGGTAGCCAAAACCGGCTATTGGCCGGACGTCACGGTCAGCGTCGGTTATGGCCAGGATTTCCACCCCGGCAGCCCCAACTGGCTGTCAGCGGGGGTTAACCTGAGCCTGCCGATATTCCCGGGGGATCGCCAGGACCAGGACGTTGCCGCCGCCAGGGCCAAGGCCCTGCAGGCGCAATATCGCTACGACGATCAGCATCTGGCCCTGACCCAGCAGGCGCGCGCCACCTTCGCCCGCTACGCAGCCCTCAAGACCGAGTTGGAGCGCACCGATCAACGCCTGCTGCCCAACGCACGAAATGCCTTTTCCGCAACGCTCGCCGCCTATTCGGCGGGGCGCGCCGGACTGAACGCGGTGTTGCGCACCCAGAAGGAAGTGCTGGACTACGCCCTGACCCGCCTGCAATACCGCCGCGACCTGGCCCTCAGCGCCGCAGAGCTGGATTTCCTCACCACCCAAGGAGAGATGCAACCATGAAGTCACGCAACTGGATCATCGGTGTCGGCTTACTCGTCCTTGGCGTAGCCCTCGGGGCTGGGGTGGTGTGGTGGTTGCGGGCCCCTGCCGCGGCACCGAGCGCCAACGTCGCCGCAACCCATCCTCAGGAAAGTACCCCCAAGGGACGGCACATCCTCTACTGGGCTGCTCCCATGGACCCCAAGATTCATTCGGATCACCCGATGAAGGACAGCATGGGTATGTCTTATATACCGGTGTATGCCTCCAGTCCGAACGCACAAAAGGCATCCGGCCTCAGCATCGATCCGCGCCTGGCGCAAAACCTGGGGGTGCGCCTTGTGGCGGTGCAGCACCGTCAAATGGGGCATGCCATCCATACCGTGGGCACCGTGGCAGTGGACGAGAACCGGGTCTATTCCGTCACGCCGCGTTTCTCCGGCTGGGTGACACGCTTGCACGTCCGCGCCGTAGGTGACCCCGTGCAGCGCGGCCAGGTGCTCGCCGAGATATATTCTCCCGAGCTATACAGCGCCCAGCAGGAATATCTCATCGCCCGCCGCCAGGGTGGGACGACGGAAGCCCCGGCACTGCTGGCGGCCGCCAAGGCGAGATTGCGACTGCTGGGCATGCCGGAAAATCAGATCGCGGCGCTCGCCCGGCGCGGCGCGGCGGAGCGGGACGTGCCGCTCATGGCGCCCGCTTCCGGGGTGGTCGAGACCCTCAATGTGCGCCAGGGCGGTTATGTCTCGCCGCAGACGAATCTCTATGAAATCGCCAACCTCGACCGGATATGGGTCAATGTGGCGCTCTATTCCTACCAGTTACCGTGGGTACATATCGGCGATACCGTGCGCTTGCATCTGCCCGCCTATCCCGGCAAATCCTGGGAGGGACGCCTGAACTTTCTCTACCCGACACTGGACCCCAAAAACCGGACGGTGACGGCCCGGCTGAGTTTTCCCAATCCCGGCGGGATACTGCGCCCCGGCACCTACGCCACCGCCACTATTTTAGCCAGCGCCGGGGAGACCCTGGCGGTGCCCAGCAGCGCCGTACTGCGTACCGCTCAGGGGGATTACGTGATGCTGGGTGAGGGCCAAGGGCACTTCCTGCCGGTAGAGGTCGCCCTGGGGCCGGAGGCCGACGGCTGGGTAGCCATCGACAAGGGACTCAAAACGGGTGACAGGGTAGTGGAGAGCGCCCAGTTCCTGCTCTATTCCGAATCCCAGTTCCAGTCGGTCAAGGCCCGTATGCTGGGAGGTAACACGGCGCCCACCAAGAGTGCCATGCCGGGCAGTGGAAATTCACAGTCGCAGCACAGTGGCCTGACTCAGGGCCGGGAGCCCCCTGCCCCGGCCGCTCCCGCCGGGGATGCAGGTGCCCCACCGACGCCACCGGCCTCATCCGGTCCGGGCGCCATGGCCGGGATGAACATGGGTCAGGGAGGTCAACCCCATGATTAGAGCGATCATGCGTTGGTGTATGGAAAACCGCTTGCTGGTCATGATCGCCGTTTTGGTGTTGATCGTTGGCGGTACGTTGGCAGTGATCAATATTCCCCTGGAAGCACTCCCCGACATCTCGCCCACCCAGGTCATCGTCAAGACCTCCTATCCGGGTCAGGCGCCGCAGATTGTTCAGGATCAGGTGACCTACCCCCTGGAGACCACCCTGCAGGAGGTACCCGGTGCCCAAGCCGTGCGCGGCTACTCCATGTTCGGGGACTCCTATGTCTACGTCCTCTTCAAAGGGGGCACCAGCATCTATCAGGCCCGCAATCTGGTACTCCAATACCTGAGCCAGGTGCAGTCCAAGCTGCCGCCGGGGATCACCCCGGCCCTGGGGCCGAACAGTTCGGGGGTGGACTGGATCTTCGAGTATGCCCTCACCGATCCCGGCGGGACCTTGAATCTGGCCCAGCTCACCACCTTGCAGAACTGGTTTCTCAAGTACGAGCTGCAGGGCATCTCCGGCGTCGCGGAGGTGGCCACGGTAGGGGGCATGGTGCAGGAGTACCAGGTGGTGGTGGACCCCCAGAAACTCCTCGCCTATAACCTGACTCTGCCGGAAGTGGAGGCCGCTATTCGGGCGGCTAACGGGGAGACCAGCGGCTCGGTGGTGGACATGGGAGACGCCAGTTATATCGTCCGCACGTCTGGTTATATTCGCTCCCTGAAAGACCTGGAGGATGCTTCGCTGGGGGTGCGCGACGGCGTGCCCATTACGCTGCGTCAGGTGGCCCGGGTGCAATTGGGCCCGCAGTTGCCCAATGGCATCGCCGAACTCAACGGCCACGGCCAGGTGGTGGGCGGTATCGTGATGATGAACCAGGGCGGCAACGCCTATGCCCTCATCCACCAGATTGAGCGCAAGCTCAAGGAAATCCAGCCCTCCCTACCCAAGGGGGTGCAGGTCGTCACCACTTACAGCCAGGCCCCGCTCATCCAGCGCAGCATTCATACCCTGACCGGCAAGTTGCTGGAAGAATCCCTGGCGGTGGCGCTCATCTCCCTGCTCTTTCTGCTGCGTGCACGCTCGGCGCTGGTGGCCCTCGTCGCCCTGCCGCTGGGAATACTGGCCGCCATCCTCATCATGTGGGCGATGGGCATCCCCGCCAACATCATGTCCCTGGGCGGTATCGCCATCGCCATCGGCGTGATGATGGATGCCCCCGTGGTCATGATCGAGAATATGCACAAGCATTTGGAACACAACCCCGGCGTCGATCCCTGGGCGGCGGCCATGGCGGCGGCGGAGGAGGTCGGTCCGGCCCTGTTCTTCTCGCTGATCATCATCGCCGTTTCTTTCCTGCCGGTCTTCGCCCTGGGTGGCGAGGAGGGCAAGCTCTTTGCGCCGCTCGCTTTCACCAAGACATTTTCCATCGCCGCCGCCGCCATACTCTCGGTAACCCTGGTGCCCATTCTCATGGCCTGGTTCATCCGCGGCCGCATCCTTCCCGAAAGCAAAAACCCCCTGAATCGGGTCCTGGCTTTCCTCTACCGTCCGGTCATCCACGGTGTCCTGCGCGCTCCCTGGATTATTTTGATCCTCGCCCTGCTGCTCACGGCCACCCTCTACTACCCCTGGAACCGCCTGGGGTCGGAATTCATGCCGCCGCTGAACGAGGGAACGCTGCTCTACATGCCGGTCACCCAGGATCCGGCGGTTTCCATTGGCGAGGCGGCCATGATTTTGCAGCAGACCGACCGTATCCTCAAGACCTTCCCCGAGGTGAAAACGGTCTTCGGCGAGGCGGGAAGGGCCCAAACGGCGACCGATCAATCACCCATCTCCATGTTCGATACGGTGGTGAATTTGAAGAATCCCGACCAGTGGCCCGCCGGGATGACGATGCACAAGCTGCAAGGCAAGATAAACAAAGCCCTGAGCATTCCCGGCCTGTCGAATATCTGGACGCAACCGCTCAAGGGACGGGTGGATATGCTGACCACCGGTCTCCAGACGCCATTAGGCATTAAAATCGGCGGAACGGATCTCGATACCCTGAACCGCCTGGGGCAGGAACTCCAAACGGTTTTGCGCAAGGTCCCTGGGACCCAAAGCGCCTATGCGGCCCGCGTCACCGGTGGCCGCTACATCGTTGTCCACACCGACCGCGCCAAGGCCGCCCGCTACGGCCTTTCGGTGGCGGATGTGAACCGTCTCGTGGAGACGGCCATTGGCGGCGAGGTCCTGACCACCGCGGTACAAGGGCTGGAACGCTTCCCAGTGGATCTCCGTTACCCCCGGGAACTGCGCCAGTCCCTGTCCACCCTGATGGAAAGCCGCATCGCCACGCCCAGTGGTGCCCAGATCCCTCTGGCCCAGGTAGCCGATCTCCGCATCAAAGGAGGGCCAGCCATGCTCACTAGCGACAACAGTCGTCTGAACAGTTGGATCACCATCGACCTGAAGCCCGGCACCAACATCGGTGCCTATGTGCCCCGCGCCAAAGCGGCGATTGCGAAAGCCGTCCGTCTCCCAGGAGGTTATACCGTCTCCTGGGTAGGCCAGTATCAGGTCATGGAGCAGGCCGCCAAGCGCCTGGAGCTGGTCATTCCCGCCGTCATTCTGCTGATCGCCCTGCTCCTCTACTTCAACTTCAAAAACTGGGTGGAGGTGACCATCATCCTGCTCACCCTGCCCCTGTCCCTGGTCGGCGGTTTCTGGCTCGTCTACTGGCTCGGCTACAAACTCTCGGTGGCAGTGGCCGTGGGCTTTATCGCCCTCGCGGGGGTGGCGGCGGAATTCGGGGTGGTGATGCTCCTCTACCTGGATCAGGCCCTCATCCGACGGCAGGCCCGTGACGCCTTGCGGACCTGGCATGACCTTCAGCTTGCCGTCATCGAGGGGACCATGCTGCGCCTACGGCCCTTGGCCATGACCTTGACCCTGGTGGTGGGTGGCCTCTTACCCATCATGTTCAGCCATGGCGCCGGTGCCGATGTGATGAAGCGTATTGCCGCCCCCATGGTGGGCGGCATGTTCAGCGCCGCGTTACTGGCGCTGCTGGTGATTCCTGCCCTTTATGCGCTGTGGCAGAAACGGCGATTGGGCCTGCGGTGATGATGGCGCGCGAAGTGCAGAAGGAGAAGTTCGTGGCAACACTAACGAAGCGTAGGCATGGAGGATCGATGATGGAACCGGAATTATTGACATCAGCGAAGGTGGAAGATGGGGGGCATGGTGGGATCCGCTTCCGTCTGGAGGGGGAATTAACCCCGATATTGACGTTGGACTTGGACCCTTTGAGTTTTGTGCTCTTCGAGCATCACACCTTATTGTGGAAAGACCAGAAAACAGCCATTTCGGCCACGTCGCCAAAAAGCGCACGAAGTTTCTGGGGCCGTCCGTCGTGGCTGATGATGGCATCCGGACCCGGATCACTGAGTCTCAGCCGGGATTGCGTCGGCAAGATATTCGAGGTGGCCCTCCATGGTGGCGATACCTTGTTGGCACCCGCCACGCACTTTCTGGCGGCGAGCGGCGCGGTCCACATCGAGAGCTTCTCCGGCGGAAGCGACGGACCTTGGGTTACAGGGGACACTGCGCCCAGTATTGATCGCTTTTCCGTGGCGGGCGACGCGGAGGGGTTGGTTTGGCTGCATGGTCACGGCGATATCTGGAAACTCACACTGGCAAAAGGGGAGTCTTTGGACCTGGATCCGGGGGCATGGATCGCTCGTGATCCCTTGATCTAATGGGAACCCATCGGACTGGGATCGCTTTCTACGGATATGGCCGCAGGAGCGAACTGGGGCATATACCGCGCACAGGGCCCCGGGACCATCTGGATGCAAAGTGGCGGGGTCAGCCCTGCGCGATGGTGAGGGCTGTTCCACGGATATTTGTGGGCCTGGTTAATGATACGCAGATCCTGGAGGAAGTATGAAATCGACAACGGATAACCGTTATATCCTGCACCCTGTCTGGGACCCGCTGCTGCGGGCACTGCATTGGTGGATGGCGCTTGCCATGATGGCGCAATTCACCTCAGGTGCGACCCTCCTGGCCTTGGGTAACGACATGTCTGACACCCTGATGGGGAAGATCGACATTATCCATTATGTCGGCGGCTATGCTTTCGCCGCCGCGCTGGTGGTGCGCATCATCTGGCTCTTTGTCGGCCCGCCGACGGCGCGCTGGCGCGACCTCCTGCCCCTGACGTCAGCCCAGCGCCGCATCTGGCGGGAAACCCTCTCCTGTTATCTGAGCGGCTTCCGACGCCCGATTTCTCCCTATCGGGGGCATAACGCTTTTGCCGGTCCTGCCTATCTCGCCTTTTTCCTGATTGCCGTGGTGCAGATCGCCTTGGGTATCCGTCTCTCGCTCATGCCGGGTAGTGAAGTGATGAATTCCCCATTGATGGTGATGCATGAATGGGGTTTCTTTCTGTTGCTTGCCTTCGTCATTGTCCATGTGGTGCTCGTGATGGCGCACGAGATCGCGGGCCGCCACGGTTTGATATCGGCCATGATCCACGGCCACAAGGGATTCACCGAGTCGGAACACCAAGCCCTTCATGCCGATTGGGACAGTGATGGATAGGCGAGCAGAACGGACGCGCAATTTCGCCGTTGGTGGGAAAAAGGCCAACTGTAAATTGTGTCCATAAGCAAGTGTTTAAACTTTGATAAACGAACAGTTCCACAACAGCAAGGAGGCGAACATGAAACGTTTTTATCTCACCCTCATCCTGGCGTGTTCGGCGGCGGCCACGCTTCCGGCATATGCGGCCACGGGCAACGTGCCGGGCATGGACAATATGGGCACCGTATCAGGCCAAGCGATCAAGGCCCAGACCTTCATGGGGCAGGGCAAAATCAACAGCATCAATCCCGCTGCGAACATGGTCAATGTCGCCATGGGCCCCGTCAAGGCCCTTGGCTGGCCCAGTATGTCAATGAATTTCCTGCTCCAGAACAAGGCTATGCTCAACGGCTACAAGGCTGGAGAAATGGTGAAATTCAGTTTCGCAAAGGATGCTGCCGGGGGGTACGTCATCACCAGGATCACGCCGGTCAGACAATGAAAACACGAAGTAACTGTAATCGGCCTCTGAGGTCCAGTGGAACGGAAAACTGGGTTAAGAGGCCAAGATAAATGGTCAATTAAGAATTTCTCCTGAAGATTCAGTGCCACAGAGTTTTAGACACGGGCCACACAAAATCATCAGAGGGCTGGCGGGCCAGACTGAGCGCCAAGCACCGCTCTGGCAGTGGGGCAACCAGCCATAGATAAGCCTCAAGTCCATATTTGACAGGCAGACTAGCCAATATGGGTATACGCTACTTGGCCCCCTCAAAACCCCATGGCCAAGAACTTCTGGCCCATATTAAACTAGCCACATCATTCTTGGCTATCTATATTGGCCTCTTAACCCGGTTTTCCGTTCCACTGGACCTCAGAGGCCGGTTTCTGCTCAGAAACATAGGCGATACTGTTGCAGAGCGCAATGTGGGTGCTTACAGGGCACATCACAATGACCTGCCCGACAAACCGATCCGCGCTGGTCGTCGCTACAGATCCCCCTCCGCGATTGTCACTGTGACAGACCATAAGGCAGCCCCATCCTCCTGTTAAACGGTGCAGCATGAATCTCTCGCGCAGAAGCCATCGTAAAGGCCTCAAATTTGCCCTACAGTGCACGCAAATGGCTCTGGCCATGGAAATCTACGTCAAGGCCTCAAAAACCGATTCTGGGCCATTTCTCGATGCCTTTTTCTCTGTTGAATAAAAATAAAGGGGGAGCCGATGCCGCAGGCAGTGGGGGACGCAGTCCCCGAAGGGGGTCGCTCTGGCGAGCCGAAGGCTCGGACAGGGGGAGCAGCAGGCTCCCCGCCGGAGATGTTTGCGCCAGGCGCCGAAGGCGGCAAGCGGGCGCTCCTTCTTTCTTTCGCTGTGGGGTTTTCCACCGCCGGAGGCGTTAAAAGCTTTTCTTTTAAGTTAAAAAACGCGCGCGCGTTATGCTTGTGGACAACGCATCTATAATTTTGAAAAAATTGAATTATTTTTACAGCGCCGTCAGCGATATAACGAATCGGCCGTCAGCGATATAACGTGCCAATCCACAGAAAACCGTCAGCGATATAACGTGCCAATCCACAAGTCGGCGCCGTCAGCGATATAACGTTTAATGGCTTTTCATAATCCTGCTTTTCCTTGATGCAAGAGCAGCGATAATGCCGCCTTGATTCCTTTTGTAGAATGTAACCTGGTCAGCCTCACGGTCGTAGCTCATGCGATATTCTGGCAAAGTGTCTGCCTCGATGATTTCTTGTGTTTGATTTCTGAAGGCCCGGATGTGGCTCTGCGCACCGCACTTCTCGCGTAGCAGCTCAAGGCCGATTTTCCAGTTTGATTGTTTGCTGCCACAGTGCTTCCTAGCCAATTCGTACAGCCGCCGCTCCAACGGCTTACGCAACCTAAAATAATCTTGGTGAAGCGTTAGCACCTCGTGGGCTTGAATCGCATTGTAAAGCCACTTGGACAGTGTAATCTCTACCGCGATCATGCGCTCGTCGCTAGCAGATCGCTCAACGATTGTCCATGAATCGAGGATGCCGAATGCTTCCTTGACTCGCCTGTCGCCCGTTTTAATATCCGTCTTTATCGTTGTGCCTTTGAGCCTGTCTAGCGCACGCTCTAAGCGTTGGTACTCAACTCCTCCTGTAGGTTTATTGGTCGCTACAAGGTAGTTATAAACCGTGAAGCGCACGGCACGATTTGCAGCATCTGGTCGCTCACGGTTCATGGCTTCGGTCATCTGAGAAGTGATAAATATCAAAACATCCTTATCGTGCTGGGTAGCTCGCCCGTACCTAACCGAAGGTGAAATTTCAACGTGCTTTGTGCCATCCTTACTTGTCCATTCCCACGGAGTAAGGTCTTTCTGGGTCTTCAGCGAGAAAAATGGGGCCTCCATTGTCGCGCTATCATCCTTAAGCGAATAGCCCAGGATGTCAGCGACAAAAAAATCTTGGTTAGCGTAGCGAACTGGCAGGAGTTTGGCGCGTTCTCGCTTGCCCCCCGAATCTTCTTCGGCTTTTTCTGTAAGCACCTTTGCCCTCGCCAAAAAATCCAATTCTGGCTGTAGGTCTTCAAACAGCTCACGAGTCGGGGCAGCGTCTGCGGCCTGTTGCCGCTTGCGCATGGCAGCAATCTTCTTTTGCAACAGACCCGTTTCGGGCAGCGCTTGCTCAATGGAAGTCTCGGCAACGGCCTCGTTTGCAGAGATGATCTCCTGTCGGCGACGCTCCAGTAATACGGACTTATCGGCGACCTCCTTTCTACGGCGCTCAATGTCTGGACCACTTGAGGGCTGTCCCGCCATAGCACAAAGACGTTGATCCGTTCGATCTAGCGCCGCCTGCTGCTCCTCGATCTCCATCAATTCCAAGGCGTAGGCCATATCTTTAGCTTTTACAGATGTCAGGTTCCTGTGTTGGTCATCGGCCATGCGTAACGCCTCAATTACTCATAAGTATGCCTACTCATATTAAGCGGGGATATTTTTGTCGATCAACTCACGAAGTATCTCTGCGATGCTACGACGGGCCTTTGCAGCAAAAATTTTTAGCTTAAGATGTTCCGCCTCATCCAGCTCAAAATTCACCCTTACCATAGAACCCTTGTCATCGCTAATAGCTTTCAGGGCTGCGGCCTTCCGACTTTCGCTGGGGCGACCAGCGCTCAAACCAAGTGACTTGCTCATCATTTTACCTCCTACTCAATAACTCAATAACTCAATAACTCAAATGATTATATAAGCAATCTTTTGATCTCATTTGCCAGGGCCAACACCTCACGAGCGGCATCTCCATCCGGATCGGCATCGTTGACCGTGGTGCCAGCTGCAGCAGTGCTGGGATAACTGACTCGTTGGGTGATGCGAGACTCAAGCACAGGCAGGTCGTAACCGCTCAATGCCTCGGCAATCTCTGCGCTAATCTTTGTCCCCTTGATGGCCCGCGATACAATAAAGGCGGCCTTCAACTTACCATCGGTGACCTCAATACGCTGCTTGACCAGATCTACAAGATCAGCTGTTGCCCAGATGTCATAGGGAGATGGCTGCACAGGAATCAAAATAAAATGCGCCGCCTTGATCGCCGACACGGCCAAGTCAGCGGCCTGCGGTGCACCGTCAATCACCACAAAGTCTTTACGCACGAGGCTCTTCAGATCGCGTTCAATGGTTGGCCGATCAATACCAACAACAGGGACTGGCTGGTCCTCTCGAACAGCAGCCCAGTCGCGAGCGCTACCCTGCGGATCAGAATCCACTAGCAGCACATCGGCTCCGCCAATCTGTAAGGCACGAGCCAGATGTGTGGCAATAGTCGTTTTCCCAGACCCGCCTTTTTGATTCAGTACGGCGATTACCTTCATGAGTATCTCCACTTTTGATGTGTTGACAATACACTCATTTAATCATTTACTCAAAATACCATGCCACCCCAGAGAATTCAGCATATGGAGCCCCCGTTAAGGGCGTGAAGCCCCCGGAACCCAGCGATAGAGGGTCGGCAAGGAGACGCCAAGATGTTCGGCCACTTCCCGGCGCGGCGTGCCGTTATCCAAAAGCTTCCTGGCCGATGCTACCTTGCTCTCCGTCATCACCCGCTTTCTCCCAGGCATCCGCCCGAACTTGCGGGCGGCCTCCAATCCGGCGCGAGTGCGTTCAATGGTCAGATCCCGCTCCATCTCGGCCAGACTGGCCATGACATGAAAGAAAAACCGTCCCGATGGCGTCCCGGTATCGATGGCGTCGGTCAGACTTTTGAACTGAACGTCCCGAGCTTGCAGGCTGCTGACCAGGTCGATCAGATTCCGCACGCTGCGTCCCAGACGATCCAGCTTCCAGACCACCAGCGTATCCCCTGCGCGGAGATCTCCCAGCGCCTGAGTGAGACCCGGTCGCTCTGCGCGGGCACCACTAATCTGGTCCTCCATGATCTTCTCGCAACCGGCTTTGGTCAGTGCCTCCCTTTGCAGGTCCAGATTTTGGTCCTGGGTGGATACCCGGGCATAACCGATCAGCATATTTTTCTCCTGACTCTCTCGATATTCATAATGACGGTAATGAATCAAGAAACCCATTTCAAGACCTGTTTTCGAGAACCCTATCCTGTTGGTTGTTGGTCATGGTGCCCGTGGCGGGTTTTGCCTCTCAAAAACCCTCGGTTGTGAAAGGGCGTCTATGATGCTAAACGATGTTACAAGTAGTATCATTCGTTGATGAATAAAGCGATCAAGCTGCGTGAGGCTATGAAAAACCACCCCATGGGGTGGCAGATTGATGATCTTCAGGTGGTTGCCCGTCAGCACGGAATCACCTGGCGACACGATGGCGGCAGTCATTGCGTATTTATCCGGCCCGATGGACGGACGCTGCCAGTGCCCGCCCATCGACCGATCAAGCCGGTCTACATCAAAAAGTTTTTGCGCCTGGTGGCAGGAGAATGACCATGCATGCCTTGGAAGATTACCCGTTCGAGATGCGTCCGCTGAAGCCTTCAGAAGGTGGTGGATTTCTGATTTCCTATCCGGATTTCACAGAATGCATTGCGGATGGCGAAACGCTGGAAGAAGCGTTACAGAATGGCCGGGAAGCCTTGCAGGCAGTGATAGAGGCTTTGCAGGAGCAGGGGATGCCGGTACCGGCACCGAATGGTGGGGGCGTGGCTTCCGGCAAATTCATTGCCAGAGTACCAAAATCCATCCATGCCCAACTTGCTGCGCGGGCCAGAATGGAGGGAGTATCGCTCAATGCGATGGTTTTGACGCTCATCGCCAAGGGGCTGGGTCAGGGAACGCGGGTAGAATGAGGTTTGCCGGACGCTGAAAGGTAGACGGGGTTTATTGACACTTTCAGGTCCGGAAACTGCCCCAAAAGTGTCCAGAAACAGAGTGTCTATTAAACCTTCGGTTCTGAGTTAAGTCTTCTGTTTCGTAAACCGGCCCATTGAGAGGAGCCTTCCCTCAAGCCCTTGCACAACAGCCCAATGGTTAGTGCCCGACTGTGGGGTTGTCGGTTGCGGTTGACATGCAAAACCATGCTACCTAAATTTGGATAGGCGCATACCTTACTGAGGCATATCTAATGGAAAAAAAACGGATTTCACGCCGCATTTGGATAAGAACTGCTGCCATGATGGTTGCAACAGTTGCCGCATACCCCTTTGTCGGCGCAGCAGCCCACGCTGCGACGCGCAAGAAGATTGCGAAAGCCGTCGTCCATTACCAGGACCACCCGAGCGGGCACAAGATGTGCGGGATGTGCATACATTTCATCCCGACTGGCGGGGTCGCCGGACACGGAATGATGGACGGTATGGGGCCGGATATGATGGGTGATATGCCCAACATGGGACCTGGAATGATGAAGAACGGGAGCTGTCAGCTTGTTGAGGGACGAATTAGCCCAATGGGTTACTGTATTCTGTACTCACCTGTACGGACTGTCGCTTCGTAAGCCTGTCGTCAATCTTATGTTCAGTACTGCAAGCGCGTTTTGCAACAGCGTCAGCGGCACCCATACTCAAACAGGCCTTCGATGCCGAGGCGCTGGAATACCGGTATCCGACGGTGATCGCTGCCAAGCTCGCTATCGCCGATGAAGTGGCGGCGCCATTGAGCAAACTATCGCCGGAAGACCGCGCTTTTATTGATCAGGTGCTGACCGAAACCTTGGTGCGCAAGGTCGTTCTGGCCCGTATTCGGGAGCACTTCCGCTCATCGCACCAAGGCGCAGGAGAAGGATATGCGGGTTGAAGTCATGCAGCACTTTGGTCTGACCACGCCATTCAATCAGGCGGGTTATTATGAGACGGCCCATCACCAGGCCTTGATGAAAGACATCCGGGGCGCGATCCACGAAGGTCGGCTGATTGCTCTGTGCGGGGTCATCGGCAGCGGCAAGACCGCCATGATGCGCCGACTACAGCAGGTCCTGGAGGCGGAGAAAAGAGTAACCGTCTCCAAATCGCTGGCCATTGAGAAGCACAATAGCAAGCTGGCCACCTTCATCGCCGCCCTGTTTTACGACCTGTCTACGGAAAAACAAGTGCGTATTCCTGCACAGGGGGAGAAGCGGGAGCGCGACTTGCGTGAGCTGGTTCGCAAAAACAAGCGTCCGGTTGCCCTTTTTGTGGATGAAGCCCACGACCTGAATGGACATACCCTGACCGGGTTAAAACGCCTGATGGAACTCGTGGAAGATGGTGACGGCCGCCTCTCAGTGGTCCTTGCCGGCCACCCGAAACTCCGGAACGATCTCCGTCGACCGGTTATGGAAGAAATCGGGTATCGCACGGATGTGTTCTCCCTGGACGGTATCGCCGGCAGTCAGCGGGAATATATTCACTGGTTGCTCAATGCCAGCGCCGTGGAGGGCGCAGAGATCGACACCATTCTTACGGAAGATGCCGTTGATCTGCTGGCCACCAAGCTGCGTACACCGCTGCAAATTCAATTGCACCTGACTCTGGCACTCGAAGCCGGTTACCAGGCGGGCGAGCGCCCGGTGTCAGCAGAAGTGGTCGAATCGGTGCTGTCACGGCAGATGGATGATCTGGAGCCGACCCTCACGCGCCACGGCTATCACCTCAAGGACCTGGTAGATCAATTCGATGCCAGACCGGCCGAGATCAAGGCCTTTCTCAATAATACACTGGACCCGGCACGCGCCGCTGAACTGCGGGACAAAATGCTGGCTGTTGGCCTGCCGATTTAGGCGTCGTCAGTTGCAATTAATGTGAGCACGCAGTTTTCGATTGCAAGCACGACCGGATGATTGCGAGCATAGTTGCAAATAATGTGAGCACGAAGGTCCGTCAGTTGCAGTTAATGTGAGCCGAAAAAGCCCATGGATTGCGAGCACGCCGTTTTCGATTGCAAGCCGGTAACAACTCAGAATTTCCTTTGAGCGGAGGTTTCCGCTTCCGCGATGATCGCGTCCATTTCGGCCATCACCTCGTCATGCGGAATACTGGGTCGCTTATCAGCCAAGCTCGACGCGACCTTTGTACGCAGCCACGCAGTATAGCTAGCCTCCTGATCTGAGGTCTCAAACTCGGAGATGATAGAAGGTAAAACGGCATTCATTCTGGGTGCTCCTCTGATTACCGATCATTAGTGCGGGTTTAAGCCCCCACTCGGCCAACCATGCGGCCCTTAAAGCATATATTAGACGGTTTCTGGGTTTGCAGGAAACCGTCCACAAATTCTGTGCGCCACCCTGTGGATGAAACCAGCAACCCACCGGAGAAAATCGGGAAAATCCCCGGCCACCAAAAGCATCCAGATCCTCTTGAAGAGCCTGACCGGGCCACCTTGGGGTGTGAACCATTCCGGGGGCTGGCTCATCAGCCTGATTTTCGACGGTCAAACGGCCCGTGTTTTTCTGTGGGCACGCAGCAGCGTGGAAATGCTTACCCCTGATTGCTTTGCCGCCGCTTGGTAGGTTACGCCCTGCTTGATCAGAGACAGGCCCTTGTCCACTTGCCGCGCTGTCGCGCAGGGCCGACCAAGGCGTTTTCCTTTGGCGCGGGCATTGGCTAAGCCAGAGCGAACACGTTCCCGGATAAGCTCGCGTTCAAATTCAGCAACGGCTGATAGGAGGTGCGCCATCATGCGGCCCATGGGTGTACTCATGTCGATATGACCCGGAACCACAAAGGCAACACCGAGCGTTTCCAATTCCGCCATGGTCAGGATGAGGTCCTGCACGCTACGACCCCAACGATCTAACGCTTGGACGAGGACCGCATCGATAGCGCGGGTGCGCGCCATTTGCAGGACTTCTTCACGTAACGGTCGCTTTTGTGATGCTCCGCTGGCGGTTTCCTGGGCCTCTCGCACAATCTCCCAGCCGCGTGCTTTCGCGTAGTCACGTAATTCGCGCAGTTGCCGGTCGGTGGATTGGTCCGCAGTGGACACCCGGGTATAGATCGCCGCACGCATGGTCAAAAACCCCTTTGATTTTCGCGCCGTGCCCCCCAGTATTGGCGGGCCTTCCAGACGCCTCGTTTTCTACGGTCAAAATCAAGTAATTTTGACCGTCATGTATTAAGCTTAGATGACTATGGCAAACGAGACTAGCGCCGAGGTTTACCGGCTCCACGTATGGATTCGCCAGATCACCCCGATGATTTGGCGGCGATTGCTCGTGCGCAGCGACAGTACCATCACTGACCTGCATCATATCCTGCAAATCGTCTTCGGCTGGAGCGATGCGCATTTGAATGGGTTTCACATCCATGGCCAGGACTACGGTGTGTATCATGATGGCGGTGTAAGCTTCTCTACCAACCCCAACCAAGTCCGACTGTGTGATTTCAAATTCCGTATCAATGAACGCTTCAGCTACGAGTACGACTTCGGCGACTGCTGGCAACACGTGGTGCGCGTTGAAGCGCATTTGAAGCCGGAAGACAAAATGACTTATCCCCGTTGCATCGGCGGCCAGCGCCGGGCACCGCCGGAAGACTGTGGCGGCCCCTTGGCCTTCATGACGCGACGCGATGATATCTCGCTGCAGGCTATGGATATCTTTGCGGACATCCTGGACGATCTGGAATGCCATAACGCCGAGGCGCTGGAAAACCATGTGGATAATATCAACGAGTTGCGTGAATGGCTGACGTTGGACCACTTTGATCGGCGCGCGGTCAACCGCCGACTGCGGCAGTACGCAGCTCACGATACGACATGGATGGATGTGGTAATCGCAAGGAGCCTGTGATGAAAGTGCGCATACAGATGGTCATTGAAGCCGAAAATGGGGAGCCGGAGAAAGTCGAGGAAATCCTGCGATTGGAGCGCGGCACCCTCCGGACAGAGGATCTCGGACTGACCCTGGCAGAGGCAAAAAAGTTGCTGCGTGGCATGCAGCAGACCCTGCTCACGGAACAAGTCGCAGAATACCTCGCCACCTTACAGGAATGCCCGGATTGTGGCGCACATCGAACCCGAAAAGGGCAGCATTACATCGTCTATCGGACACTGTTCGGAAAATTCAACCTGATCAGCCCACGTCTGTATGATTGCCCCTGCCAACACCATGGCCGACATAGCTCAAGCCCCCTGGCAGATATGTTGAGCACGCACTGTGCGCCGGAGCTGCAGTATCTGGAGACCAAATTTGCATCGCTGATGTCCTATGGGCTGAGTGTCCAGATGCTGACGGAAGTTTTGCCGATCGCCGAAGAAATCAATCCCACGTCGATACGGCGGCGCCTGCATCAAGTTGCTGAGCGGATTGAGAGTGAACTGGGTGAGGAGCAGCCCCAGTTCATTGAAGGCTGCCCCAATGATTGGGCCCGGCAACCACCGCCTGGGCCACCCATTATACTCGGTCTGGACGGTGGCTATGTACATGCGTCTGAGCAACGGTCAAGAACTGAAGGCTGGTTCGAGGTTATTACCGGCAAGAGTGTTCAGGCCGAAGGTAATGCCAAGGTGTTTGCCTTCGTGAACAAATACGACACCAAGCCCCGGCGCCGGCTGCACGAGGTGCTGAAATCGCAAAGCTTGCAAATGAACCAGCAGGTCGTGTTTCTATCCGATGGTGGCGATACCGTGCGTGATTTGCAGCATCGCCTCAGTCCGGAATCGGAGCATTTGCTCGACTGGTTTCACATCACCATGCGGTTGACGGTAATGCAGCAGATGATTGTGGGCATGACGGTGGAGCTGAAGCCCGACGAAAAATGCCCGGAAATTGCCGCCGTGCTGGCCGATCTGGAGAGCCATCGGGAAAGCCTCAAATGGAATCTCTGGCACGGCAATGTCCCGCACGCGCTGAAACGGATTGATAATCTGGAAGACGATCTGGAGATGCTGGAGGAGAATCCGGCGAACAAGAAGAAAATGCTCAAGGTGGTGCGAGAATTCCGCACCTATATTGACGCCAACCAGGCGTTTATCCCGAACTACGGCGACCGCTACCGGCATGACGAGATAATTTCCACGTCATTTGTCGAATCCACAGTGAACTATGTGGTCAGTAAACGATTCGTGAAAAAGCAGCAGATGCGCTGGACCCAACGCGGTGCGCATCTGTTGCTGCAAACAAGGGTGCAGGTCCTGAACGATGACCTACGGAAAACGTTCATTCGCTGGTTCCCTGGGATGAGCACGGGTGAGCAGGCGACGCTAAAGGATGCGGCATAGTGGTTTCAGCCCCCGGAATGGTTCACTCTCCTCAAATAGGGGTCCCTTCAGGAAACGGAATTTAAAGTACGTTAAGCTCCTGCGAAGGGCCGCAGCGGCTGATATCTGCCTTGTTTGAGCTTGGCACTACGCCGCCACAGGTAATCCCCCGTCAGATTGATGTGTTCCCAGCCCAGGGGAGACAGGTACTGGGGTTCTACGCCCGAATCCGCGGAATTTATCCGTTCCTTATAAATCAATTGGATGACGCAAGTTATTGTGGAGCATATGGCTATCAGCTGCGTGTCGTCGTTCTGAATATGTGCGCCGTCTAAGGGGCTGTGACTCGGTGGCTCCAGAAATGGACCCTCCATGGCAACCGTTCGCGTCACATTGATCGTGTGACGGTCAATGTGACATGTTTTGATCTGTTTTCCAGGAGATTTTGGATGTCACGCAAACGCTCGTTCAGGTGACACAGATGGAAAAACCCAGAAACTCCGTATGAAGCGCAGCCAAAACCATCTAACAAATTGTTTTATAAGGAACGGATAAATTCCGCGGATTCGGGCGTAGAACCCCGGCATGTACAGATAGCTTATGGCGATGGAGCGGGCACGCTTGCTTGATCGCTTGTCGTCATGTTATCGTTTGCGAAATTGTCTAATCGAGTGCGGATATGAAAACCACCTCCAAAATCATCACCAGCCCCATGTGCGAGATCACTTGCTTCGAGCAGGAAAAGGTCGCCCGGATCAAGGCTGAACTCCTCAAGGAGGAGGTCCTGCTGCCGCAGCTGGCCGAGAGATACAAGCTGCTCGGCAACACCACCCGGCTCAAGATCTTGCTGGCACTTGCCCAAGGGGAGCTGTGCGTGTGTGACATTGCCCACGTGATCGGGCTTACGATGGCCGCCATCTCCCACCAGCTAAAGCTGCTGCGCGATCAAGGATGGCTCGCGATGCGCAACGACGGAAAGATGGTCTATTACCGGCTGCGGAGCGATGACCTGCTCAAGGCGCTCAAAGACGATGGCCGCCTGTTGCGGGAACGGCTGGCCTGAATTCAGCCTTTTCGGCAAGGGGCGCGGACATGAACGGGGAAAGGGCAACGGGGCCATCAAGTACCGCCTGCGATAGTCAGGATACATGCGGTTGCGGCTCGGCGCTTGCGGACCGCGCTGCGGCCAATCCGCTGGCCGGCTTTTCCAGGACCCTTCTTTGGGCCTTTGGCCTGATCATCGCCGTGGTCGTGCTACTCATCGTGGCCGCCGAGCAACTCGGCGTGCTGGACGTGCTGACCCAGTTCGTGCCTTGGCCGGTCTGGTTTGCCGCGGTGCTGACCGGAGGCTGGCCGATCTTCCGCCACGTGCTCCGTGCCACGTTACGTCGCAAGATCACTTCACACACGCTGATGACCATCGGCCTCGCCGCCGCGATCGTGGCCGGTGCCTGGCCAGCGGCGGTGCTGATCGTTTTCTTCATGCGGCTTGCCGATTATATCGAGTACTTCACCGCCGAGCACGCCCGGCAAGCCGTCCGGGATCTCACCGCCCTCGCGCCGGAAACAGCGCGGGTCGAGCGCGAGGGCCGCGAGGTCCAAGTGCCGATCGAGCAAGTGCAGGTCGGAGAAACCGTGATCGTTCGGCCAGGGGAGAAGACTCCCGTCGATGGGGAGGTGATCGGCGGCCACGCCACCGTGAACCAAGCGGCCATCACCGGTGAATCCATGCCGGTCGAAGCCGGCCCAGGTGCCCGCGTGTTCGCCGCGGGTTTCGTTCAACTCGGACACCTGCGCATTCGGGTAACGGCGGTTGGTAAAGACACCACCTTCGGGCGCGTCATCCAGTTGGTGGCGGAAGCCGAACAGCATCGCGCCCCCATCCAGCGGGTTGCCGACAAATTTGCCGCATGGTATCTGCCTGTCGTGGTCACCGTGGCCACCGGCACTTTCCTCGCCAGCGGCAAGCTGCTTGCCACCGCCGCCGTGCTGGTGGTGGCCTGCTCCTGCTCCTTCGCCATCGCCACTCCAGTGGCCGTGATCGCCTCGATCGGCGCCTCGGCGCGGCGTGGGCTGCTGATCAAGGGAGGCCGGTACCTCGAAGTGCTCGCCAAAGCCACCGTGGTAGTGCTCGACAAGACCGGCACGCTTACTCTCGGCCGCCCGGTCATCACCGATGTGATCCCTCTTGATGCCGATCTCGGCGCCGACGAGGTGTTGAGGCTCGCCGCGACGGCGGAACGCTACTCTGAGCACCCGCTCGCCGAGGCGGTACGAGGCGCCGCTGCGCTACGCGAACTTCAGCTCGCCGAGCCACAAGACTTTGAAGCAATCCCGGGCATGGGGGTGCGCGTGCGCCTCGATGGCGAAAGCGTGGCGGTGGGTGGCCGCCGCCTGCTTGCCGGGGAGGGGCTGCCTCCCATCGCCGCCGAGCTGGAAGCGCAGGGCAAAACGCTGTTATTCGTGATTCGCAACGGCCAGCCGCTCGGCGTGCTCGCCGCCATGGATACATTGCGCCCGGACGTGCCGGAGGCTGTGGCGGAATTGCGCCGCCTCGGCGTCAAACACCTGGAACTGCTGACCGGCGACAATGAGCGCACGGCTGCCGCCATTGCCGCGCCTTTGGGAATTCACTGGCGCGCCAATCTTTTGCCCGAGGACAAGATCGCAGTCGTCAAGGAATATCAGCGCCGAGGCCACGTGGTGGTCATGATCGGCGACGGCGTCAACGACGCGCCCGCGCTGGCTCAGGCCGATGTGGGCATCGCCATGGGTGCTGCGGGCAGCCCCCTGGCCATCGAGGCGGCGCATATTGCGCTCCTGCGCGACGACTGGAAACTGGTGCCGGAGGTCCTGCGCATCGCCCGGCGGACCATGAACACGGTCAAGATCAACATCGGCTTCACGGTCGTCTATAATTTGGCTGGCCTGGCGTTGGCCGCCTTGGGTTTCCTGCCGCCGGCGATCGCGGCGGCGGCGCAGGCCGGCCCGGATTTCGGCATCCTCGCCAACTCGGCGCGCCTTTTACGCCAGGGTGGCTCACGCCAGACCGCCCGCTCCAGCAAGGACCCCGTACCTGCCGCATTACCGAAGGAATAGGGTTTGATGCTGCGGGCATCCGGTGGCTCGGAAAAGACGGCAACGAGGAAGGCGATTCAGGGGCCACAACGCCCGATCCTGGCACTTTTCCTGTTGTCACTCCTCAGCGCTTGCGCCACCTATCACCCCCAGCCGCTTTCTCCGGAACGGTCCGCCGACGCATTTCAGGCGCGTAGCCTCGACGATCCGAAATTGCGGGTTTTTCTCTCCGATTATGGGCACTCGCCGACGCATTGGCCAAAGCGTCACTGGGGCCTGCACGATCTGGTGCTGCTGGCCCTCTATGAAAGCCCGGAACTGGCCGTCCAGCGCGCCCGATGGCAAGTGGTCCGCGCCAATGTGATTACCGCCGGGCAGCGCCCCAATCCCAGCATCGGCTTTCTTTCCCAGCACCACAGCATTGCACCGGAGGGCGTGTTGCCCTGGACGCTCGGTTTCTCCTTCGACATACCCATCGAAACGGACGGAAAACGCGGCGACCGTGTCCAGGGGGCACTGGCTTTGGCCGACGCCGCGCGGTTCCAGGTGGGGGAAACCGCGTGGCAGGTGCGGGTCCTGGTCCGCCAACGGTTCCTGGATCTTTGGGCGGCAATCGAGCAAGCCAAGCTGCTCAAAACCGAGGTGGCGTTGCGCAAGCGCATGCTGAAACTGGTGGAACAACGTTTCGCCGTCGGCGAGAGCTCCGCATTTGCGGTCAACAGCATCCAATTGGAGTTGCAACGGGCGCAGATGACGCTGGCTGCCGCCGAGGCGCACGCCGCCAGTGCACGCGCTGCATTGGCCCAGGCGCTGGGCCTGCCGCTGGGTGCCATTGCCGATGTGCATTTTGACTTCACGGACATGAACCAGTCCCCTGCAGGGCGACACCCACCCCTAGCCACCCTGGAACGGGCGGCCCTGCGCCACCGCCTGGATCTTCAGGCGGCTTTAGCCCGGTATGCGCCCGCCGAGGACACCCTCAAGCTCGAAATCGCAAAGCAATACCCTGACATCCACTTGGGACCAGGATACGAATGGGAGGAAGGGGACAACAAGTGGGCGCTGGGCCTTACCATCACCCTCCCCATCCTGAATCAAAACCAGGGCCCCATCGCCGCGGCCAAGGGACAGGTAGCCGCGGCGGCGGCCACCTTCACCGCCCTGCAGGCCCGAGTAATCGGCCAGGTCAGCCAGTCCGCCGCGGGTTATCGCGGCGCCTTGCAAACACTCCGGACGGCCCGGGTGCTGCTCGAAGTTCAACGAAAGAACCAGCAGTTGCTTGAGCGGCGTTACGCCTCTGGTGAAACGGACTCTCTCGCTTTGCTGGGAGGACACCTCGCGTACCTCGTGGCTGAGCGCGATCTGCTCGTCGCCTCGTATCAGGCCCAACAAGCTCTGGGCGCGCTGGAAAATGCGGTACAGCAGCCCCTGGCGCCCGTTCTCTATGGGAAAGAAGCATTATCCGACCGCGCAAGGGAGCACTCATGAAACGCAATCAATGGAATCTCCTGGCGGTCGGCATAGTGGGCGCGTCGCTGCTCGCGGCGGGCCTGACCTGGTTTGGCATGCGAGGGCGTCTCGAAGCCGACGAGAGGCCTAGAGCGATTTCGCGGGAGCTGCCGCCAACCACCATCACGGCGCACGGTCTGAAGGTCGTTGTCTTGGGCAAGGCGCCGCAAGCGCAAGCTGGTATCCGAACGCAGACGCTCGTTCCCGCGCGCTATCGGGGGGGCTACGCCCGCGCCTATGGCCTGATCCTCGACCCGCGGCCGCTTCTGGCGTTACGCGCAAGTGATGCCACCGCCTTGGGTGAGCTAGGCGTGGCCCGTGCTGTCGCCACCACCTCGCAGCGGGAATATGAGCGGCTGCGCCTTTTGAATCGGGACGACCAGAACGTTTCCCAAAAAACCGTGCAGGCGGCGCAAGGGGCGTATCAGTCGGCGCAGGCGCGCCTCGCCGCAGCATTGGCCCACGTCGCCAATCTTCGGCAGACGGCGATTACGCAATGGGGACCCGTACTGGCCCGATGGGCCTTGCACCATGCCACCGGCCCTCTGACCCGTCTATTCAACGGGCAGGCCGTCCTGGTGCTGGTCACGCTGCCGCCGGGTCTGGTCGTCTCCTCCATGCCGACAGTTGTCCAGGTCGACAACGGCAATATGCCCGCCTCCGCCGCCACCTTTGTTTCCGCTTCCCCCCAAAGCGACCCCAGCATTCAGGGGGAGACCTATTTCTATCTTATGCCTGCGCGCCAGGTACGTATCGGTATGCGGCTGGCGGTGACCATACCGCTGGACAAGCCGACGGTCCAGGGCGCCGTGATCCCGACTTCCGCCGTGCTGTGGTATGCCGATGAAGCCTGGGTCTATCTGCAAACCGGCGCGGATCGTTTTGTCCGGTATCGGGTGTCCACGCAGGCTCCGGTTCCCGGCGGCTGGTTCGAGACGAACCTCGGACCGGGGCAACGGGTGGTGACGCAAGGCGCCCAGCTCTTGCTTTCCCAGGAACTGTTAGCTCCGTCGGCAAGCACGGGGAGGGGTGAAGGTGCAGAGGGACACAAAGACCCAAAAGGTTCCGGAAGCCACGGGGCCGATGAAGACCAGGATAACGATTAAATCCGGTCATTGAACCGCCCACCGTATTTTAGGATCTGCCCATGCTCAAGGCCATCATCCGTTTCTCCATCCGCTTTCGCGGGGTGATCATCGCCCTGGCGTTTTTATTGTTCGGTTATGGCCTCTACACCCTTTCCCAGGTGAAGCTGGACGCCTTTCCCAGTTTCACGCCGCCGCTCGTGACCGTGGCAACGGAAGCCCCGGGCCTTTCGCCCGAGCAAGTGGCGACCCTGGTCACCCAGCCCATCGAGAACACGTTATCCGGGACGCTCGGTTTGCAGTCCATGCGTTCGCGGTCCATTCAAGGACTGTCGGTAATCACCTTGACGTTCCACAACGGGACGAACATTTACCGGGACCGCCAGATCGTGGCCGAACGGCTGAATGCTGTCGCCGGACAGTTGCCCCTCGGGGTGCGCGCACCTTTCTTGACCCCGTTGACGTCGGCGACGGGCGTGGTCCAAGTGCTGGGCCTTACGTCGGATACCCGTTCGCTGATGACCCTGCGCACCTTGGCCGATTGGCTGCTGAAACCCCAACTGCTCAGCATCCCCGGCGTGGCCAATGTCGCCATATATGGTGGGCAGGTGCGCGAACTGCAGATCCAGGTCGAACCGGGAAAGCTGGTCCGTTTCGGACTGTCGTTCCAAGACATCGTCCGCGCCGCGCAACGGGCCACCGGGGTACGGGGGGCTGGTTTCCTGGAGGACACCAACCAAAGGATCGCCATACGTACCGAGGGCCAAAGCATCACCGCCCCCCAGTTGGCGAACGTGGTCATCCTGCGTCGCCAGGGCGCGGATCTCCGTTTGGGTGATGTGGCGCATGTGGTGGCGGCGCCGGCGCCGGCCATCGGCGGCGCTACCATAGGCGGCAAGCAAGGAGTCATCCTCAATGTCGAGGAACAATACGGCGCCAACACCCTGGCGGTGACCAGGGCATTGAAGGATCGTCTCCAACAGCTTGGCCCGGTGCTGACGGCGCAAGGGGTGTCCCTGCATCCTGATCTTTTTCGGCAGGCCAGTTACATAGAAACCGCCATTGCCCACCTGCGCGGGGCGCTCCTGTTGGGAGCCGTCCTCGTCATCGCCGTGCTCTTTCTCTTTCTGTTCAATGTGCGCACCGCTTTGATATCGGCGACCGCCATCCCCCTTTCGCTGCTTACTGCGATCATCGTTCTCAACGCGCTGGGCGCCAGCATCAATACCATGACCTTGGGTGGGCTTGCCATCGCCATTGGTGAGGTGGCGGACGACGCCATCATCGACGTCGAGAACATCTTTCGGCGTCTGCGCGAAAACCGCATCCGACCACAACCCTCATCCATCGCGAAGGTAGTGTTCAGCAGTTCATGGGAAGTGCGGGGGGCGGTGACCTACGCGACCTTTATCGTGGCCTTGGTCTTCCTGCCGGTGCTGTCGCTCTCCGGGGTAGCCGGTAAGCTCTTCGCGCCGCTGGGAGAGGCTTATATCGCGGCCGTCTTCGCCTCTTTGGGGGTCGCGCTGACCGTGACCCCTGCCCTGGCCTACCTGCTACTTGAACGCACACCATCCCGCTCGCTGGAGCATGCCTGGATTCGCAAGGTCAAGGCGGCCCAGGCACGGTTACTCACTACCACAGAGGGCCACAGTCGGTGGCTGATCGTGGGAATTACGCTACTGTTCCTGACGGCGATGGCGGTCTTGCATTCATTCGGAAATAATTTTCTACCGGAATTTAGGGAACGACATTTCATCGTGCATGTATCCACCGAACCGGGCACCTCGCTTGCCGAGTCGTTACGACTCGGGCGCCGCATTTCTTTGGCCCTTGGCCGTATCCCAGCCGTGCGCTCGGTAGCCCAGCGGGTGGGACGTGCAGAGAGGACGAGTACGGATACTTACGGCGTCAACGTGAGCGAATTTATCGTCGGTCTCAAACCCCTTTCCGGGGATGCCCAAGAGCAGGTCCTGACCCGGATCCGCAAAGCCCTCTCGGAGTTTCCAGGGGTGGGTTTCTCTGTTGAAACCCCATTGTCGGATCGTATTGAAGAAACGATCTCCGGTTACACCGCACCGGTAATAGTCAGCGTCTTTGGCACGAATTTCAATCTGCTTTATGAAAAAGCGCGGGAAATTGCCGTGGTTCTCAAGCAGCTGCCCGGCGCGGTAGACGTGCAGATGCATGCGCCTCCAACTGCGCCGCAACTGACCATTCGCCTTCGACAGACGGCGTTGGCCCGTTGGGGATTCGAGCCGGTCCATGTGCTCGACGCGATCCAGACCGCCTATGCGGGCACCACGGTCGCGCAAACCTATCAAGGTAACCGAGTATTCAATGTGGTAGTAACGCTTGATCCCGCTGAACGGCAGAATCCGGTGCAGGTGGGCAATCTGCCCTTGCGCAATCCCAATGGATTAACGGTCCCCCTGCGGGATTTGGCCGATATTTACGAGGGCGTTGGACCCTATGCCATTCTCGAAACCGCAGGGCAGCCCGTGCAGATCGTCACCGCGGCCGTTCATGGTCAGGCGTTGAGTGAGTTCGTGCGTGCGGCCGAACACCGGATCCACAAGGATATTTCTCTCCCCCCTGGGACCTATGTGGTGTTTTCGGGTGCCGCGGAGGCGCAGGCGAAAGCGCAACGCGAACTGCTCATGCATGCGCTGATGGCGGGAGTGGGTATCGTTCTCCTGCTCTTCATCGCCCTGCGCCGTGCGCGCGCCTTGTCCTTGGTGCTCCTCAATTTGCCCTTCGCCTTGATCGGCGGGGTAGCTGCCGTGCTGTTCACCGGCGGCGTACTGTCCCTCGGCTCGCTGGTGGGGTTCGTGACCATCTTCGGCATCACCTTGCGCAATTCCATCATGCTGATTTCCCATTACCAGCACCTGGTTGAGGTGGAAGGCGTGTCTTGGGGGCGGGAGGCGGCGATTCGAGGCGCCCAGGAGCGGCTGGTACCCATTCTCATGACGGCCTTGGTTACGGCCTTGGGCCTGCTCCCGTTGGCGCTCACCAGCGGAGCACCTGGCAACGAGATCGAAGGGCCTATGGCACAAGTCATTCTCGGCGGCCTGATCACCTCTACCGCCTTGAACCTGCTGGTACTGCCCATTATGGCCTTACGCTTCGGGAGATTCGGACAAACGGTAGCTGATGTATCCGCCTATTATTCTAAATCGCATTAGAAATAGAGTTAATTATGTACTCCCATCCGGCGATGGATTTCACTCGCGCATGGTCCGCCTCAAGGGCACGAAGGCCGGCGACCAACTGGTCTTCCAGCGCCCCCAGGCTGTCAAAGGCCCGGTTGTGAAAATACTTCTCCCGCAACTCGTCCCATAGGTGCTCTTGAGGATTCAGTTCCGGCGAATAGGGTGGCAAAAAGAGCAAGCGTAGATTTTCTGGCAGCTTGAGATCGTTACTTTTGTGCCAACCGGCACCATCGACAATCATGACGATGTTATCACCGGGATAACGCCGGGCAACCTCGTCGAGGAAAATCTGCATGCACCTGCCGCTGACTTCTGGCAGAACCAGGGAATCCATACGTCCGTCCTGGGGTGATATGGGTGCAATTAAACAAACGACAGATTTGTCCCATAGAATTTTACTGAAAGGCTTATCCAGTATGGGGTTTAGCCACTTTCTACCCTCCCAATTTTAGTGCTGCCCATAGGGCCGTTTTTTGGGAGGTCAAAAACCGTATGGTTGGTGGCCTTCCAGCATTACACTAAAAACGATCGTTTGTACGATAAGAAATATTAGGTGAATATGCCTGACATTCATGTGTATATACTTATCGGATAAGCGCAAAATTTCGGTATTCATCGAATGGTGTAACCATGGCTACAAAACCGGCTCCATCGGCGCGCAAAACGGTCGCGTATCTGCGTGTGTCGACCCTCGACCAGGACTTAGAGAAGAACAAGGCTGATATCCTGCAGTTTGCCAACCACCACGATCTGGGCAAGGTGCATTTCGTCGAGGAGATTGCTTCCGGGCGCAAGCCATGGCGGGAGCGCCTGATCGCGCAAGTATTGGAGGAATTGCGGGGCAATGACGCCATTATCGTGGCCGAGCTGTCGCGCCTGGGCCGCAGCATGCTCGAATGCATGGAGATTCTGGCGCTGGCGACACGTAAGGGGATTTGTGTTTATTCAGTGAAAGGGAATTGGCAACTGGACCACAGCATCCAGAGCAAGATCATCGCCCTGGCGTTCTCAATGGCGGCAGAGATCGAACGCGATCTGATTTCGCAAAGAACCAAGGAAGCGCTGCGCTTCAAGAAAGATCAGGGCATCACACTCGGGCGGCCCAAAGGGCCAGGCAAGAGCAAGCTGGATCCATTCCGGCCAGAAATCGAGAGCCTGTTGGCCAACGGCTCGACACAGAAATTCATCGCACAGCGTTACCACACGACGGAAGCGAATCTCCACAACTGGCTCAAGAAGCGTGGGATGAAGACCACCAAAACCGATACACCGGCATGAGCCTTGTTGAAAGTGCAGGCGTGTTCAGGGTCAACTCGGGGAAGTTCAGGCCAAACCACGGCTCAAAATCCTATGGGACAAATCTGTCGTTTGTTTAAGTTCACCCATCAACAAGCGGGGGCTTCAGCCGACGCCGAAGGTCTGATTGGGGGCCATCTGTAGCCCCGTGGTCGGGTTACGAGGGCAGACAAAATTTTCGAGGGTTTGGGCTTACACCCCCTGTCTGCTAAACATCTCTGTTCAGGCCGCCTTTCGGTCGGCGCTGTGGAGTCTTTTTTTTAGATCGCTGCCCCGTTCCACAGCGGGCATCAGATCGTTGTTATCCTCGATCCGCAGCATCCGAATGTCACGCACCGAAGAGGCAAACCAGTCGAACCGTGCGGTGATGTCCTGAACGGCCAGAACGCAGGACACGGCATCCACGGTATCTCCACCAAAATAGACGCTGCCCTGTTGCCAGTTGAATCCGTATTCCTCTACCAGAATACGACGAATATCCGAGTAGGCGTTACCGTAAGACTCATTGTGATAGGCATCCTTCAGGGTTTGCGTATCCAGATCAAAGGTGATGGCGTACATGGCAACTCTCCAAAGATTCGGCGTTTTCATTAGTATAGGGGTGAATCCAGCCAACACCAAAACCCGCTTCACCCGCGCCTTCTTCGCCGTCCCCGGTCTTTGCGGTTTCAGTAGTCCTCATCCACGCCCCAGAACATTTCCGTATCCCGATCCATCTGCTGCTGCCTTCGTATCTCCCGGCGTTGCATCTGCAGCCAGGCTTTAAGTGTCGTCGGCTCCTGGAGGGCCACCATCTCCTGCTGGATCCCGGCCGTGGCCCGTCGCATTTCCCGGAGCGTATCCTCAAAATCCCGGATAAAGCCCTTTGGTGAGCGTGGAAAAAAAACGGCAAACCCATGCCGGCAGCAGCGCGCTGCTGAATGTCCTGAACGCGCGCCTTGAGGCGTGCCAGATGTTCCTTGAGCGCCTGATTATAGGTTTTGAGGTGATCCACCGCCAAAGCGCTGAGCGCTTCCGGATCTATCTGTCCGAGATCCTGCTGCAGAGCGAGTAGTTGCAGCAGGTCTTTCCCGGCATAGGCCTGGTTGGCACGTTGCATCAGTGCGGTTTTCTGTTCCCGCCGTTCTGGATCGGTTTCTCGGTCGGGATGCACCATGCTGACCAGTTGCCGGTAAATCGTGCGCAAGGCCTGCCGGATATTTTCAGCCTGCGCGGCCTGTTGGGTATCCCGTGCTTTTTGCGCGCCCGTACGCGGGCGTTCTGGCGCTTCATCGACCGGCTCCGCAGCCGCGCCGCGCGCTTCCCGCCGTTCCCGCCGCAAGGTTTCCATCTGTGCCGCCAACCGGTCTTTTATCAGCCGCTCCATGAAGTCCGTGAAAGACTCCGGACCCGTGGCTGTCTCCTCGACTTCTTCCGCAGCATCGCCGGAGCGGAAATCAAAAAAGTCCTCCAGAGATTCAATGTCCATGACTTCAGCCCCGCCATGGCGCTGGTGAATCTCCCGAAGGGTGGTATCGTCCGGATACTCCATAATCAGTTCTGCGGCGAGCTGCACGATGACCTGTGACAGGGTCTCTCGGGCGACATTGCCCAGTTTGATCGCCTGACTGCTACCATCCAGCTGCTGCAGCAACTGGATGCGCAACGCCAGATATTGCTGCTGTGCCGGGAGAAGATCGGTGACAACCCGTTGTTGGGTGTCGGCCATTGCCTGCTCCCAGTCCTGTAAGTCCCGTTCCGTGTTGGTAATTTGCTTGCTCAGGCGGTTGAAGGTTCTTTGCGGTGCGGACAGGGAGACTTTGGGCGCGGCGGGGGCAATAGTCAGGGCAAGGGGGCGGCACTTTGGATCAGACATGCGTGCAGGTAACCTCTGTAATTTATAGGCGAGACCAGAAAAAACACACTGGCCACCGTGTGGATTCAGACATCCATGGTGGCTGGTAAAAGTGGATGCATGCTGAAAAGTAAGTCGGTCACCCCAAAAAGACAAGGCCATCACCCTCTCTGATACCATCAACCTCATCACCGTACGCACCAAAACAGAGCACCCACCACATCACCGCTTCATCCCTTGACTGTTCGAAAGCGCCTTTTCCTGACGGTACGCCTCACGACCGCCCTGCAAGGATTTGGACAGCGCCTTTCCATCCACGCCCAAACCGGCCCCGCGCTGCACCAGTTCCACAAATTCCCGCTGTATCTCGGTTTGCTTCCCGGCGTTGCTGCCCCCTTTCTCCGCCCGGCGGCCCAGCTTATGGGCGGCAGCCCGAAGGACTTTGCGATCCTGTTCCAACTGCGCTTCCCGCTCCTGCCTGGCCCGGCCTATCCCCTGTTTGTAAGCCGTGTTCGCCATGCCCTTGAGCGACGGGTCGTCCTGGATCTCCTGCGCGAGACGCTGGTGTTCCGGGTCCGCTTTACGCTGTTCCGGGCTCCATTGTCCGCTTTCCAGTCGATAACCCACGCTTTCCGCCCGCTTTTGAATATCCGCCTCCAGCTCCTTCCGCTGGGCGGCGGCCAGCGCGTCCCAGGCCGCCCGCACTCCCGGCAGATCCGGATCAGGATAGGCATAGAACCCATCTTTATCCTCCACAAAACCCGCTTCCCGAAAGTGCTTACCTGAGTTCCCAGAGCCATGACGCTCCAGATGCAAGGCCAGCGCGTCGAGTTTCTTGACTCGTTCCGCGCGGGTATACCAGGCCTGCTCTGCTCCGTCCGGCTCATGGGTGTTCAGACGCTCTTTAGCCTGATCGAGCGCGTTCCGGTCCCCGGCTTTCTCCAAGGGCAGTGCATCCAGCGGCACCGACTGCCGCAGCAAGTGTTCCAGCACCAAAACCTTTTTCGTGATACTCACATCACCACCAAATGTCACCGTCACACCGCGAGCCACCCCGGCCTGTTGCCGACGCTCACGCAAAGCCCCCGCATAACGCTCGACCGCCTCCCGCGTTACCGCCCCGGATAGGGTCCACGCGATGCCCGGACCTTCCGGCGCATCCTTTCCTACTTTCAACGTCAGACCGCCCTGCGCCCAGGCGTTTAATGCCGCTTCCCGTCCAGCGGCCGCCGCCTGTGCTTTTAACGGGTCGGGATCTTTGGAGAGCGCCTGCCGTTCTGCCGTTTCTCCGTAGCGGCCCACCGTCCAGGCCTCTGCGGCTTCCCACAAAGCCGGACGCTGCAGAACCGACCGATCCAGCCCTTCCGGACACAACAACAGGATCTGGCCGCCCGCCAGACGTTGTGCCTGTGCCTGTT